>Ga0256405_10000607_pt1 | contig 115664 bp, 83 predicted proteins | sample RumenRJG_02DNA_FD_189096 | JGI IMG/M metagenome (GOLD analysis project Ga0256405, IMG submission 189096) | Bovine rumen microbial communities from Lethbridge, Alberta, Canada - RJG_02 | ecosystem: Host-associated > Mammals > Digestive system > Stomach > Rumen | place: Canada: Alberta...
CCCGTTGCCGCCTATATTGCTCCCGACAAGTTCAGGTGGTATCGCGATCAGGCGTTGCAGATGGGGTTCCGCTCCGCAGTCAGTGGGCCGCTTGTGCGTTCTTCCTACAAGGCCGGTATGGATTGATCCCAAGTCGGACATCAGTTCCGTGCATTCCGTTTTTTCAAACGATTCTCCTTTTGAGGCTGGTTCTATATCATAGAGCCAGCCTCAAATCTTTATTGTTGGTCATGGGAAAGGCGGCTGCCAGTAGTCGTCTCATGGCCGCCGGAAATGCTTGCCAGACTATTGCGGCGTTCGCCACACGACCGCGTGCCTTTCGCCACACGACCACGTGCCTTTCGCCACACGACCACGTGCCTTTCGCCACACGACCGCGTGCCTTTCGCCACACGACCACGTGCCTTTCGCCACACTGTATGGCTAAGCGCATAAAAAAAGGACACGGCGTATCAACGTCGTGCCCTCTGGCGATATTAATAAGTGAAAAAATCACTTCAAGATTTTCTTCGTCGTTCCGTCGGCATTGCGAAGGATGTATACTTGGCCTTTCTGCATTGAGCTGACGCGCTGGCCGCTAAGGTTGTAGACGGCAGGAGCGGCTACGAAGGATGTTCCCTTCACAGGCTTCACGGCAGTGAGATCAGCACCGGTGAGTGTCACCTCGATGGTGTAGTAGCTGCTCAGGTCGTCGCTCAGCACAACATAGTCGATGCATGAGGGATCCTCATCATCTATAATACCGATAACGACGGAGTGGGGAGCAGTCTCAAACTGGATATCGCCCGGCAGCACTTTCTTGCCTTGTGCGTTGAAGGTGACCTCGCAGTCGTTGTCCTCATCAAACACGAGGTCGCGTTTCTCACCATTGAAGGAGATGCTCTTCGCGTAGTTTCTGTAGATGAGCTCTGCGTCGTCGACATAGAGCGTGTCGGTGCTGCCTGCACCGGGGTCGGCGTTAGTGGAGATGGTGGCAAGGATGGCGCGTCCTGTGGCGTTGTCGTAGGAAGCGTAGTCGAAGGGGATGCTGATGCGCTGCCACTCGTTGTTGTTGCTCTCAATCCGGTTGTTGCGTGCCACGGCCATGACATTGTCATTGTATAGGTCGTCTCCCTTGGGGTCCTGATAGTAGGTGCCGTCGGTGATAATGGCACTCACCGTGGCGTAGGGATGGTCGGCATTGGGTGTGCCCTGCTTGAACTTCACCCAGAGGGCGAGCGAGTCGGGGCGTCCGTTCATATACTGATAGAAAGGATCACCCTTGGCATCTGTGCCGGTAGAGTCGAGCGAGAGCCAAGCGTGGTTGGCAAGGTCGGCGGCTGTCATAGAGCCGGTGTTGATGCGGCCTGTCGTCACGGTGCCGTTGGCGATGGCTATCCACATATCCACAGAGGTCAGCATGAGCGAGTGCTTGCCGTTGCTTCCCGGGCGCACCAAGTTGCTGATGAAGGTGTGGGGGTTATAGCCGGCCAGATAGACGAGGGTGGGATCGCCGCTGGCACTCATGAAGCTGTGCCAGCCGTCGGGCTCGTCGCTCGTGGCGGTGTTGCCTTCCATTGACACAGAGGCCTTGTGATAGGTCTCAAATCCACCGTTGATGAGGCTAAAGCCACGTCCGAACACGCAGCGGATGTCCATATTCATGCTCTCCACGTCGATATCCATATATGCATAGATGCGATTGTCGACCAGATAGCTTCTCAGTGCCACTTCAACTTCGCCCATCATGGGGCCGATCCATTGCTTGGAGGCGTCGTCTCCGCTTTGGATGACAACGTCTTTGCCGCCGGCAAGGATTGTGCGGCCGTTGGTGCCGTTGAAGCTGGACACGTTGTCGAGCTGTACATTGCCGATGTACATCGTTTGTCCGCCCATGGAGAGCGTGAAGTTTTTCAGCGTGAAGGTGTAGGTCCCATTGCTGGCCTGATTCACGGAGATCGTGGCCGGAGTGGTCACGGGTGTCGTTGCCCCATTGATGTAGATGGCGAGCGAGTCGGTGTAGTCTGCTGCCATAGCTGCCGCAGCCATTACCGAAGCTGCGAGAAAAGTAAATAATCGTTTCATATGTGTCAAGTTATTGTTGAACTTTTATAATATTGGCCGGCAGGGCTTATGTGCCCTATGGCCTTTGTTGAGTTGTTATCTTAGCTTATAGATAATTCCCGCCGATCCGAAGATCGGGTAGAGCGTCTGCTCAATGGTGTGGAAGTCGCTCTTGTGGATACCGCTGAGTCCCCACTTGAGCTCGGCGAAGAATCCCCAGCGCTTGAAGGCCCTCCAGTCGGCACCGGCCGACACTCCCCATTGGAAGCGGCGCATATTGCTGGAGAAATCGTAGGTGCCCGATGTGCTCACGTCGTCACCGATGTTCACCTTGGCTCCTGTAGGAGTGCCCACACGCAGATAACCATTGTGGGCGCGGCCCTCGAAGCTCTTCTGTGTGAGCAAGGAAACATAGGGGCCGGCATGGATCCGCCAGTGGCTGCCTATATGGTAGGTGGCCATCACCGGAACGGTGAACATCCACTCGTTGACTTCCGTGGAGACGTTGCCGGTGTACATGCCCTCCAATTCCTGTCCGCCGCGCACGATGGCCATGTGGTAGTTCTTTACGTTGGCATCTTCCTTCATGCCTTTGTTCTCATAGTAGAGTCCGGTCATGATGCCCCACTGTTCGCCGAGCGTTTTTTCGGCCTCAATCCCAATGACGGGATTCGACTGCAGCGTGTAGCTGTTGAGTTTTCGGATGGAGGCCGGCAATCCAATGGGTGCTGTGCCGCCGAGGTTGAAGCCCACTTTGGCCGTGAGGTGCACGTCGCTGTACCAGTGGCTCTGTGCCTGGGCCGTCAGAGTTGTCGTGGCTGACAATAATAGGATGAGAATCGAAGTCTTCATAATGCGTTACTCCTGTTTTTGACTGATGATGCTCACGTCGTCGATGAGAAGCGTAGAGCCCACGGCCCCTTCAAACTTGTCGCCCTCGTTGCTCGACGAGAAAACGATGGCAAGGCTGTAACCCATGTTGCGAAGCGTTTCCTCATCGATATTCTGACGGTAGAGAAACAGCGCCTCAAACGGTTGCCAGCCATTGGTCTGGCCGATGTCGCCCAAGTCGGCAATGGCCACCACCTGCTGTGAGGTCTTCACGTTGTCGCCGAAGAGTACAACCTCGTTGCCTGCGTCGTCGTGGTTGCGGTAGAGCACCGCATAGATAGCCCCGTGATCGCTCTTTCCCTCAAGGGTTTTCCCGAAGGCGTCCTGGTAAGTCTCGCCCGGTTGATAGTTGTACCATCCCTTTAGCGTGACGGGCTTCATGGAGAAGGGCACACCGAAACGAGTGGCATGGAGTGTGTTGGTGAGTGCCTGCTGCAGGTCGAAAGTACCCAAGAAGAGATTGCCTGCCGCGATGCGCTTGTTGACCATCACGCCGAAAGCACCCGTGGAGCGCGTTGTCAGTGCTGCGCAGGCTCCCGTGTGGCCGTTCGGATTCGGGTAGGTGGGGTATTCTTCGGGCTTGGCCGTTCCCATCGAGAGGTTGAAGCCTGGATTGCCTGTGGCCCAGTCGGCATCGAGAGCGTCGGCGTGGAAGACATAGTACTTCCCTTGTGTTGTCTCCAGACTGTAATCGTCGAAGGTGAAGGCCAGCGAGTCCTTTACCGTCACTACAGTGGGCACAAACTGCATTTTGTAGGTACGGTGCCAGTTTCCGTCCTCCGAAGTGGTGGTGTAGACTACAGGTCCCTTGCTGAAGTCGTGCACCGTGCCGCTGGCGGGCTCCACGGTAGCGCCTTCTGTGAGCTGCAGCGTGGGAGCCAGGGCCGTGATGTCGGCATGGCTGCGCACGCGGAAGGTGATGGTGGAATCGCTGTAGGGCACAGCTTGAACCGTGTCGGAGAGTTGGAAGAACGTGTTGAGCGGGTCGCTGACGTTCACCGCGACACGCTCAATGTCGGCCTCCGCGTTGGGTGCCTCGTCCTTGAAACAGGAGCTAAGGCAGAGCGGTGCCAACAGCAAGAGCATTTGGTATCGTTTCATTGATCGTTGTTATCCTTTTTTCTAATCTTTTTTGGCTCCCACTTTTGCCATCCACTTGCCTCCAAAGATGCAGGCCAGTCCGAGGATGATGAAGGGGATGCTGAGAATCTGTCCCATATCGAGCGGCATTCCGGCCTCGAAGGGCTCCTGGATGTCCTTGGTAAACTCGATGAAGAAGCGGAAGGTGAAGATGAGCGTCAGGCAAAGACCAAAGAAGAAACCGCTTCCAGCCTTCTTTTTGCCTTGCCGATAGAAGTACCATCCTACGAAGAAAAACAGGAAGTAGGCAATGGATTCGTAGAGCTGCCCCGGGTGGCGGGGGGCCTGGTCGACGCGCTCAAAGATGAAAGCCCATGGCACATCGGTCACCTTGCCGATGATTTCAGAGTTCCAAAGGTTTCCCAAGCGGATGCAGCACGCCGTGATTGGGGTGGCAATGGCAATGTCGTCCAGCACTTGCCACAGATTGAGGTGGGTTTTGCGCCAATAGAGCCACAAGGCGATCATCAGTCCCAACGTGCCGCCGTGACTGGCGAGTCCCTGGTAGCCAATAAACTTCCATCCCCCGCCTTCCATGAAGCGGATGGGCAGAAACATCTCGACGATATGCTTTCCGCTGCTGAGAAAATAGTCGGGCTCATAGAAGAGACAGTGACCCAGGCGTGCGCCGATGATGATGCCGAAGAAGCAATAGATGAAAAGCGGATCGAAGTCCTCGTCTCTGAGCTTCTGGTCCTTATAGAGCCAGCGCACCATGAAGTAGGCACCCACAAGCCCGATGATCCACCACAGGGCATACCAGTGTATGCCATAGGAGCCGATGTGGAAAGCCACTGTGTCGGGATCCCAAATGATATAGGCGAGAAGATTATTCATAATGATGATATTTTGATTGGGGTTTCCGAGGCCCCCCATTCACCCCATCAACCCCATAAGACCCATGGGGGTGATGGGGGGGATGGGGGATTATGGGGTGGATGGGGATGATGGGCGGAACACCACCCTACCTATTAGACATTAAACCTGAAGTGCATGATGTCGCCGTCCTGCACCACATAGTCCTTTCCTTCGATGTTCAGCTTACCGGCCTCGCGCACGGCAGCTTCCGACTTATATTGCAGATAGTCCTCATACTTGATGACCTCGGCACGGATGAAGCCTTTCTCGAAGTCGGTGTGAATGACACCTGCGCATTGTGGGGCCTTCCAACCCTTATGATAGGTCCAGGCTTTCACTTCCATCTCACCGGCGGTGATAAACGTCTGCAGGTTGAGCAGATGATAGGCCTTCTTGATGAGACGGTTCACACCGGGCTCGTCCATGCCTAACTCGTCGAGAAACATTTTCTTGTCCTCATAGGTGTCGAGCGATGCAATGTCCTCCTCGGTCTTGGCAGCGATGACCATGGCCTCGGCTCCTTCCTTGGTGGCAATCTCTTCGATCTTCTTCGAATAGGCGTTGCCCGACTTGGCGCTGGCTTCGTCGACGTTGCAAACGTAGAGCACGGGTTTGGTGGTGAGCAGGAACAGATCGTGGGCGGCTTTCTCCTCTTCCTCGGTGTCGAAAGTCACCGTGCGGCAGTTCTGGCCTTTGTCCAATGCATCTTTGTAAGCCTCTAACACAGTCTCCAGTACCTTAGCGTCCTTGTTGCCGGCCGCAGCGGTCTTCTGCACTTTGGACAACTGGCTCTCAATGGTTTCCAGGTCTTTCAGTTGAAGCTCTGTGTCGATAATCTCCTTGTCTTCCACAGGATCGACAGGAGCACCGCCCTCGCGCACCACATTGTCGTCGTCGAAACAACGGATGACGTGGATGATGGCATCGCACTCGCGGATGTTGCCCAAAAACTTATTGCCAAGGCCTTCGCCCTTGCTGGCACCTTTCACAAGGCCAGCAATATCTACTATCTCACACGTGGCGGGAACAATTCTTCCCGGATGTACAATTTCGGCAAGCTTGGTCAGTCGCTCGTCGGGAACGGTAATGACGCCCAAGTTGGGCTCTATCGTACAGAAAGGGAAGTTGGCTGCCTGAGCTTTGGCGCTCGACAGACAATTGAACAATGTGGACTTACCCACGTTGGGCAGTCCCACGATACCACATTTTAATGCCATTTCTTATTGATTATCGTTTATAAACTCGGTGCAAAGTTACAAAAAAGATGCGAGATAACTCCTTTAGGTTTGAAAAACATTGATAAAGCAACAATTTCTCACTTTTTTTACGTATGTTTGCAGAAACGAAAAAACAATCTGCAAATGATGAAATTCCTATTGACATTGGCTTTGTCGTTGTCTGTCCCCTTGTCTGGAAGCGTGGCTCAGCCCTTGAAAAGCGACAGCTTAAATCCCATGGTCCGTAGCGTGGTCCGGCCCCGGGTGGCGGTTGTGCTCTCTGGTGGCGGAGCAAAAGGCATGGCGCACATTGGAGTGTTGAAAGTGATTGAGAAAGCGGGCATCCCTATCGACATTGTCACCGGCACTTCCATGGGGAGTCTGGTCGGAGGACTCTACAGTGTGGGATGGAATGCCACGCAACTCGATTCGCTTGTACGGCATCAGAATTGGAGCTTTCTGCTCTCAGACAAGACCGACTACTATTCGGAAGACCTCTTTGGACGGCGCAAACAGGACACCTACTTTCTCTCCAAGACGCTCACTGCCGGAAAAAGAAAGCTGTCTGAAGCCGGCGGACTCATCATGGGAAAGAATCTGCGAACGCTCTTCGACCACCTTACCGTGGGCTACAACGACTCCATCGACTTCAATCGTCTGCCTATTCCCTTCTCGTGTGTGGCGACGAACATTGTAGACAATAGCGAATACGACTTCCACAGCGGCGTGTTGGCTGAGGCCATGCGGTCGAGCATGAGCATTCCGTTGGCCTTTACGCCCATACGCAAGGGCGACATGGTGCTTGTCGACGGTGGACTGCGCAACAATTATCCGGCCGACATTGCCCGCGAGATGGGTGCCGGATATATCATAGGAGCTACCGTGCAGGGACCTCCAAAGACTGCCGACGACCTCACTTCGGGATCGGGAGTGCTCGGACAGATCATCGACGTGAACTGTAAAAACAAATACGATGCCAATCTCAGCATCACCGATATAGCCATTCGCGTCAATACGGCGGGCTACAATGCGGCCAGTTTCACCCGTGCGGCTGTCGATACGCTCATACGTCGTGGTGAGGAAGAGGCCATGAAACACTGGGACGAGCTCATGGCACTGAAGCACAAGTTAGGATTGAGCGACGACTACCGGCCTCATTACCTTTCGGCATCCGACGAAGCGCGGCAGCCTGTCGATTACAGAGTCAATAATGACAAAGAGCGGCCCCGACACGACTTGATTCAGGGCAACTTGGGAATACGGTTCGACAATGAGGAAATGGTGGCCCTGCAGCTCAATGGCGTATACAAATCCGCCAAAAAGCCCATTGACCTGCAGGCTACGCTGAGGCTCGGCAAGCGGATCATGTTTAGCGCTGAGGCCGTATGGACCCAGAAGAATACCATTAAGTTGGGCGCGGACTACACCTTCCGCCACAACGACATCGATATCTATGAACGGGGTCATAACGCTTACAACATCACCAATAATCATCATCGGGTGAGACTGGGGTTGTTGGGGGCCAGTATACACAACGTCACTTTCGATATGTTTGCCTGTTGGGACTATTATCGGTTCATCAATCTTCTGTCGTCGCGGAAGGCCTACAGCGAATATGGTATAAACCTTAACGATAACCACTTCTTCAGCTACCACGCCTTGTTGCATTATAGCTCTGAAGACGATGGCATCTTTCCTACCCGGGGCTCCAACTTCCGTGTGGAATACAGCTATTTTACCGATAATTTTGCCGAATACAACCACCACCGGGGATTCAGCGAACTGAGTGGGCAATGGCTGGTAAACATTCCCGTAGCCAGTCATTTCTCCCTGCAACCGCTCGTTTATGGCCGTATGCTTTTCGGCAGTGAGACTCCCTATGTGAGATTGAACAGTATTGGAGGCTCATGGTTCGGACATTACAGCCCGGAGCAATTGCCCATGGCTGGAATGCACAATGTGGAGATAGCGCAAGACAAACTGATGGCGGCCCAGCTGCAGGGGACTTGGCACATGACAACAAACAACTATATAGTAGGTGCTGCGGGTATCTTGTTCGACCACGACCGGTTGAAACATCTGTTCCGCTCCAAACCCATCTACGGTATGCGTGCCGGTTGGTACTACCGCACCGTACTTGGCCCCATAGGAGCTTCGGTTAATTACAACACGCGGCAGAAGGAGGTGAGCTTGTTCTTCAACATCGGTTACTTCTTCTGAAAGGGTACATTAGTTAGATTGAAGAGTAGATAAGAGTTAGGAGTGAGGAGACAGAAACATCCTCACTCCTAACTCTGTTTGCGTTGTGGAAGCGGTCACGAACCACTACGCTGCGGACAACAGACGCTTGCTCATGTACCTCACGGGGTACCACGACGATAACCAGCCTACAGCAATGACCGTGAGGAAGATGAACAGCACGTCTATATAATGCACACTCACGGGATAGGCATCGACAATGTAAGTGCCTGCACTTCCGCCCAGCGAGACAAGCCCGAACTGTTGCTGTAGCCCGCAGAGCAAAAGGCCGATGCCAATGCCAAGCAAGGCACCCATCAAACTGATGAGGCGACCTTCGAAAAGAAAGATCTGTGTGATCTGGTGGTTGGTGGCACCCATATTGCGCAGTGTCACCACGTCGTTCTTCTTGTCGATAATGAGCATGAGAAGTGAGCTGATGATGTTGAAGCAGGCCACCACGAGAATGAACGTTAGGAAAAGATAGGCCATGAGTTTCTCGATGTTCATGATCTTGAATGTGTCGGCCTGCTGCTCATAGCGGTCGAGCACCTTGTAGCGGCCCTGTGCCAATTGGGCGAGTTGCTTCTTTGCGCTACCGACGTTGCATCCCGGCTTGAGCCTTAGTTCCAGTGACGACAGGCGTCCCTGCTGGCCGAAGAGATTCCGGGCCATCTCTATGGAGACGATGATATAGCCCTTGTCGTAGCGTCCCTGCATCACATTGAACAATACGCCGGGCGACATCACGGAGTCGACGACGAAGCCGGGCGACACCATGGGGTCGTACTGACCTTCGCGCATGGGGGCATAGAGACTGAGGAAACCGTCCCAATCGTAGCCCATGTCGAGATTTTGTGCCAGTCTCACGCCCAAGATGCCGTATTGGAGGTTGGCCGCGTGGAGCATGAAATCGCCGTCGCCCCGCAGCACCTGGTCGAAGTCGGTGAGCTGCCTGAAGTTGTCCTCAACTCCCATCACCGTCACCATCGACTGGCGACCGTGATAGATGGCCAAAGCCTGGTCCTCTACGCACTCCGTGGCCACGGCCACATGGGCATTGGCCTTGATCTTGGTGAGAATGGGATCGTCGGCTGGTGCCGTCTTGCCCATCACCGGCACCACCTTGAGCTGAGGGTCGATGTTGGTGAAGAATGAGGCAACGAGATCCTGAAAGCCATTGAACACGCTCAGCACGATGACCATGGCCATGGTGGCCACAGCCACTCCGATCACCGAAATGGCCGAAATCACATTGATGGCGTTCGTGCTCTTTTTGGAGAAGAGATAGCGGCGGGCAATATAGAAAGGAAAGCTCACTTCTTCAGCAACTGGTCAATATGTTCCATATAGTCGAGCGAGTCGTCGATGAAGAAACGCAGTTCGGGAATGATGCGCAACTGGTTTCTTACGTGCTGCCCCAATTCGTAGCGCACGCTCTTCTCGTTCTTGCGGATGTTTTCCAGCAGTTCGTCGGCCTTCTCCGAGGGGAAGATGCTGAGGTAGGCGGTGCAGATGCTGAGGTCGGGACTGATTTTCACCTTTGTCACACTGACGAGCACGCCATGCATGGCGCGGGTCTGACGCTGAAATATTTCGGCCAGCTCCTTCTGGAGCAGGCGCGCTATTCTGTTTTGACGGGTTTCTTGCATAATATAAATAGGATATTGTCGGGCTGCAAAGTTACTGTTTTTTCTGCAGAAAAGAGAGGAAACGGGTAAATTAAAAGTCTTTTTTCGTACCTTTGCACCTCGGTTGCACCCACCGTGCAACGTTCAACGAATTATTTTGTATATGTACAAACCATTCATGATCAGGCGCAAGCCCCTCAAGTTCAAACGGTTCGGCAACAAGGGCTACTCGCTCTTCGGTGTGCTCGGCCGCGAAGTGCTTGTGGGTACCCTGAGTGTTTCCACACTGGCCCACGCCAAGGCTGCCGGTATCAGCACCCAACCCGACAAGGCCGGTGCCGACTCCGCAGTGGTGGCCTCCACACGAGAGCTGCAAGTGGTGGAAGTGAGGGGATCGCGAGCGCCGCTGACCCAGCGTCAGCAAGCGAGAATGATCACTGTACTGAGCCGCGACGAGATTCAGGCGGCACCGGTACAAAGTGTTAATGACGTGTTGAAACTCGTGGCAGGAGCCGACGTCAGACAGAAAGGCCCGATGGGAGCCCTCACCGACGTCAGCATCCGCGGGGGGAGCAGCGAGCAGATTGCCGTGCTGCTCAACGGCATCAACATCTGCGACCCGCAGACGGGGCACAACGCCTTCGACTATCCTGTCGACAAGGCCGACATCGACCATATCGAAGTGCTCGAAGGTCCGGCAGCAAGAGTCTACGGAACGTCGTCGCTCGTGGGAGCCGTCAACATCGTGACCCGAAGAGCCGCATCCCGGCAGGGCGCCGGCGCGTCGGCCCGCATCGAGGGGGGAAGCTACGGCTATCTGTCGGCAGGCGCGCGAGCCGACGTGGCCAACGGCCGCCTCTACCAAAGTCTGTCGGGCTCCTGTCTGCGAAGCGACGGCTATTCGCGTAGTGAGGCCGGGCGTCTCAATGCCGACTACAAGACGGGGAAGGCCTTCTATCAGGGAGCTTACAGCGACCCGGACCTGGATATTCAATGGCACGCCGGACTCAGCCTGAAGGACTATGGCTCCAACACCTTCTACAGCGTCAGATATGACGATCAGTTTGAACATACCCTGAAAACCACCACTGCCCTGCAGGCTCAGACCAAGCGCGGATGGTTTCATCTGCGGCCGGCCATCTATTGGAATCGGAACATGGACCGCTTTGAACTCATCCGTGGCGACGAGAGCAAGGTGCCCTTCAATTACCACCGCACCGATATCTTCGGCGCAAATCTCAATGCCTGGTTCGACTCTCCCTTGGGCCGTACGGCCTTGGGTATGGAGCTGCGCTATGAGGACATGGTGAGCACCACCCTCGGCGAGACATTAGTCCGGCCCCGCCATGTGCACCACACCTCACGCGACTATACCCGTGGGCTCGACCGCACCAACCTGCAGCTCTTTGTAGAACACAACATCGTCATCAGCCGCCTCACGCTCTCGGCAGGCATCACGGCCGTGGAGAATTCGCAGGCCGATATGAACCTGCGGGTCTATCCCGGATGGGATGCCAGTTGGCAATTGGCCGACGGATGGAAACTCTTCGCCGGCTACAATGCCTCGCTGCGTATGCCCTCGTTCACCGAGCTCTACTATTCTGTAGGCGGACACAAAGCCGACAGCCACCTGCGCCCCGAGGAGCTCTCGGCCGTGGAGGCAGGCCTGAAATACAGTCGGGCGGGCGTGCAGGCCGAGGCCAGCGTGTTCCACAACCATTACAAGAATCTCATCGACTGGATCAACGACGGATCTATAGACCCCGAGGGCAAGGAATACTGGCAGAGCGTGAACTTCGGCAAAATCAATGCCACGGGCTTGGAGGTCAACGCCGCGCTCGACTTCGCTACACTCCTGCCCTCACAGCATCTGCTGAAATCGATGTCGGCCGGATGGTGCTGGATCAACCAAAAGCAGGACTCGAAGCCTGGGGTCGTCAGTCAGTATGCCCTGGAATACCTGCGCAACAAATTCACCGCCTCGGCAGCTTTCCACTTATGGCGCAACCTTGACTTGCGGGCTGACTGGCGGTTGCAGCACCGCGTGGGGGCCTACAAAGACATCGATGGCAGGCTGCACGGCTATCAGACTTATGGCATCTTGGACGGCAGACTGGCTTGGACCGAACAGAAATGGAACGTCTACCTGGAGGCCAACAACCTGCTCAACCGGGATTATGCAGACTATGGCAACGTGAGACAGCCCGGAAGATGGATGGTGGCCGGCGCCGCCATCACATTGTAAAGGCTGTCGGAGGCACTTCTTCTCAGACTCACCGCCTGAAATCGTCGGTGCTCCCAAAATCGGCTATGCTTATCGGGCGCTGGATCAGCGCGCCACATTGGGGTTGGATTCTTTTTCGGAATCCAGCCCTTTTTGATTCTCGCAGCCGGCAAGACCATCTGTGGGAATGCAGGCGGAGGCTCACGGAAAAAAGAAGAAGGCATCAGTAGATGCGTGAAGCCACGTCACTTTCTGTGGATATCCATGTCTTTTTCTGTGGAAACTCATGCGGGGCGGCATAAGCGGGCCCATCGGCTTGCTTGTGGGGGCCGGCGGGCTTGCATATGGAAACCCGCGGGGTTGCATATGCAAGCCGGCATAGACACTCATGGCTTGCAGGGTGGGCAATTCGACTAAGAGTGGCGGCAGGCCTGTGCCGGCTGGCCGCATTCACATTCGCGCTCACAAAAAAAACCGTCCTCTCCATCGGGGGAAGACGGCGTTGCTGTATGCGGATGTTGTTGCTTTGCTGTTTTCAGTGGACAGATCCGCGCAGGTATTCGTCCACTTTGACGGCGGCTTCCTTTCCGCTGGCCATAGCGCGCACCACGAGCGAAGCACCATTCTTGCAGTCGCCGGCGGCAAACACGTTGGCGGGCAGTTCGGTCAGCTGGGGCTTGAGAAATCCCATAGCCAACAGAACCATGTCGGCCTTGATGATTTCGGGCTTGCCCTTCTCCACCATGACGGGGCGTCCGCCGTCGGGGTTCGGCTTCCAGTCGATCTCCTGGACGCGCACGCCGGTGAGCGTGCCGTCCTTGCCGATAAACTCCAGCGTGTTGATGTTCCAGCGGCGGGTGCATCCTTCCTCATGGCTCGAAGTGGTCTTCAGCACGCGCGGCCACAGCGGCCATGGATTGTTGGGGTCGTCGGGACCAACGGGCGGCTTGGGCATGATCTCGATTTGGGTCACGCTCTTGCATCCCTGTCGGTGGGCAGTGCCGATGCAGTCGCTGCCCGTATCGCCGCCACCGATGACCAGTACGTCCTTGCCTTTTGCCGTCACGAGGTCTTCCTTCTTGAATTCCATTCCGGCGAGGATGCGGTTTTGTTGCGACAGCATCTCCAGGGCGAAGTAGACGCCCTTGAGCTCTCGGCCGGGAACTTTCAGATCGCGCGCCGTGGGCGTGCCGGTAGCCCACACGTAGGCGTCGAAGCCTTCGGGCAGGTGGCTGATGTCGATGCGGGTGTCGTATCGGAACGTGATGCCTTCCTGCTGGAGGACGTTCATCCTGCGGTCGATAACGATTTTGTTGAGTTTGAAGTTGGGGATGCCGTAGCGCAGCAGTCCGCCCGAATTCTCGCGGGCGTCGAATACGGTGACGGTGTAGCCCATAAGGTTGAGCCGGTTGGCCGCGACGAGTCCGGCCGGCCCCGCACCGACGACGGCCACTTTCCGTCCGTTGCGTTGTGGCTCTACGATCTTCACGAAGTCTTCGGCATAGGCGTGCTCAGTGATGGCGGCCTCGTTCTCGCGGTTGGTGGTCGGTTCGTGGTCGACGAGGTTCAGCACGCAGGCCTTCTCGCAGAGTGCCGGACAGACGCGCCCCGTGAATTCGGGGAAGTCGTTGGTGGTGTTGAGCAGCTCGTAGGCCCGTTCCCAGTCGCCGTGATAGAGGGCGTCGTTCCACTCTGGCGGTTTGTTGCCGAGCGGACAGGCCCAGTGGCAGAAGGGCACGCCGCAGTCCATGCAGCGCGAGGCCTGGAGCTGCCGGTCGTGGGAGTTGAGTGTCTGCTCCACTTCGCCGAAGTCGTGTATTCGGTCGTTCAGGGGGCGATACCCCGCTTCTTTGCGGGGGATGGTAAGAAAAGCTTTTGGATTTCCCATGCTCTTATGTTTTATGCAGGATGCAGGGGTATGCACCACGCATGATTTTCTTTGTTTCTTGTGTTGGTTTTCTTCTCTGTGTCATTCGCTTTCGGCAGTGCCGTCCGGCGTTCCCGTCAGTAGTCTCTCTGCATGTCGGCGATCTTCTGCTGGAGCTTGCGCACCTGTTCCTCTTGCAGCACCCGCTTGTACTCGATGGGCACCACCTGGATGAAGTCCTCCACGTAGCGGTTCCAGTCGTCGAGCATCATGCGGGCGAGCTTCGACCCGGTGTAGAGGTAGTGCTGGCGGATGAGTTCGTGAAGCTCCTTGCGGTAGGTGTTTTCCTCTACGAGATTGATCTCCACCATGTCCATGTTGCAGAAGTAGTCGAAGTTGTGGTTCTTGTCCCACACGTAGGCCACGCCTCCGCTCATGCCGGCCGCAAAGTTGCGTCCCGTCTCGCCGAGCACCACGACTCGCCCTCCCGTCATGTATTCACAGCAGTGGTCGCCCGCCCCTTCGATGACGGCTGTGGCTCCGGAGTTGCGTACGCCGAACCTTTCACCCACTTTTCCGTTGATATACAGCTCGCCCGACGTGGCACCATAGAGCCCCGTGTTGCCTGCGATGATGTTGTCCTCGGCGGCGAAGTTGGAGCGGATGGGCGGCAGGATGCTGATGCGTCCGCCGCTCAGTCCCTTGGCGAAGTAGTCGTTGGTGTCGCCTTCGAGTTTGAAATCTACGCCTTTGACAAGGAATGCCCCGAAACTCTGTCCGGCCGATCCCTTGAACTTCACGTTGATGGTGATGTCGTCGGTGGTCTCGTCGGTGGCCTCACCCCGGGCGATGGCTTCCGAGCGGTGACGCTCGATATAGCCGCTGAGCATGGCACCCACGGCGCGGTCGGTGTTCTTGATACTGAAGTCGAGGTCGGCTTCACCGTTGTTTTCCACGGCCTTCCGGGCCCCACGGATAAGCTGCTGGTCGAGCACGTTGCTGAGGTCGTGGATCTGATTCTCTGAGTGATAGTAGGTGGTGTGGGGGTGCTGTTCCTGGTGGAGCAGGCGTGAGAAGTCGAGCGACTCGTACTTGTCGCGCAGGGCGGGAGCGACCTTCCACACGGGATCCTCGGTGGCACCTCCGCAGTCGTGCAAGAGGATAAGATCGGTGCGGCCCACGATGTCCTCAAGCCGGGTGAATCCCATCTCGGCCAAATAGCCGCGTACTTCCTCGGCGAGCATCGTGAAGAAATTGACGACATAGTGGTAGCTGCCCCTGAAGTGGGCGCGCAGCTTCGGATCCTGTGTGGCCACGCCCATGGGGCAGGTGTTGAGGTTGCACTTGCGCATCATCACGCAGCCCAAGGTGATGAGTGCCGCAGTTCCAAAGCCAAACTCCTCAGCGCCGAGCAAGGCCATGAGGATGACGTCGCGTCCGGTCTTCAGTTGGCCGTCTACCTGCAGGCGCACCTTGCCGCGCAGTCCGTTTTTCACCAGTGTCTGCTGTGTCTCGGCAATGCCGATCTCTGGCGAGATGCCGGCGAAGCGCATGCTGCTGGCTGGGCTGGCTCCCGTTCCTCCCTCAGCGCCCGAGATGACGATGAGGTCGGCCTTGGCCTTGGCCACACCTGCGGCAATAGTGCCCACGCCGCTCTCGGCCACAAGTTTCACACTGATGGCGGCCTTGGGGTTCACATTCTTCAGGTCGAAGATGAGCTGGGCCAGATCCTCGATGGAGTAGATGTCGTGGTGGGGAGGGGGAGAAATGAGGCTGATGCCTGGGATGGAGTGACGTGTCTTGGCGATCACCTCGTTCACTTTGAATCCGGGCAGCTGTCCGCCTTCTCCCGGCTTGGCGCCTTGCGCCACTTTGATCTGTATTTCCTCGGCGTTGACAAGGTATTTGGTGGTGACTCCGAATCTGCCCGAAGCCACTTGCTTGGTCTTGCTGGAAAGCGATATTCCGTCGACGGAGGTGTGGAAACGCTCCTCGTCCTCACCGCCCTCGCCCGTGTTGCTGCGCGTCCCGAGCTTGTTCATGGCCAGGGCGAGCGCCTCGTGGGCCTCCTTGGAGAGCGCGCCGAACGACATGGCTCCGGTGACGAAGTGCTTCACGATGCTCTCCACGGGCTCCACCTTGCTGATGTCTATGGGGTTGCGCTTGAAGTCGAAGAAGTCGCGGATGAAGATGGGGCGGTCCTTCTTGTCGGCCAGTTCAGTGTATTTCTTGAAGTCCTCGAAGCGGTTGGTTCTCACAGCCCGCTGCAGGGAAATGATGGTCTCCGGGTTCCAGGCATGGCGGATGCCGTCCTTGCGGTAGTGGAACTGTCCCTGATTGGGAAGCAGGTGGCCGCCGTTTCTGAAGGCCATGTCGTGGAAGGCGATGGCGTCGCGGGCGATGGTCTTCAGTCCGATACCGCCAATGGTGGAGACGGTTGTGCCGAAATAGTTGCGCAGCAGACTCTCCGAGAGTCCCACACTCTCAAAAATCTTTGCACCGCGGTAGGAGCGTATGGTGGAGATGCCCATCTTGGCCATGATCTTCAGCAGGCCTTTCTTGACGGCTTTGATATAGTTGGCTTCGGCGGTGGCGTAGTTTTCCTGTATCTTCTTGCGCTTGACGAGGTCGTCGAGGATGGCATAGACCATGTAGGGACATAGGGCTGAGGCACCGTAGCCTAAGAGCAGGGCGGCATGCATCACCTCGCGGATCTCTCCCGACTCCACGATGAGGGCCGTCTGCACACGCTTGCCCACATTGATGAGATAGTGGTGTACGGCGCTCACGGCCAACAGGCTGGGAATGCAGGCATGACGTTCATCGGCACCGCGGTCGGTGAGGATGATGTAGTTGCAGCCCTCGTCGACGCTCTTCTCGGCCTTGCGGCAGATGTCGTCGAGGGCTTCCTGCAGCCCCTCCTCGCCGCGTTCCACCTCGAAGAGAATGGGCAGCTTCACGGTGTTGAAACCTTTATAGCGGATGTTGCAGAGGATGTCGAGCTGAGAGTTGGTCAGAATGGGGTGGGGCAGGCGCACCATCTTGCAGTTGCTCTCGTCGGGATTGAGAATCCCCGTGCCCACTCGTCCGATGTATTCCGTGAGACTCATCACGAGGTTCTCGCGGATGGAGTCGATGGCGGGGTTGGTGACCTGGGCAAACTGCTGCCTGAAATAGTTGAAGAAGATCTGCGGACGGTCGCTCAGCGCGGCTAATGGCGTGTCGTTGCCCATGGAGGCCGTGGGCTCCTGGCCGTTGGTGGCCATGGGGATGAGGGTGTTCTCGATGTCCTCCTCGCCGAATCCGAACTCCACGCCCTTGGCGGCGAGATGGTCTACGGCGTTTTCCACCTTGCGTCCCGAGTGGATATTCTCCAGCTGTATGCGGTTGGTGTTGAGCCATTGGCGATAAGGATGCTCAGCGGCAAGCCGTTCCTTGATCTCTCCGTCATAGTAGATTTTTCCTTCCTGGGTATCGATCAGCAGGATTTTTCCTGGTTGCAGCCGTCCCTTCTCCGCAATCTCAGCCGGATCGAAGTCCATTACGCCCACTTCCGATGCCACCACCATCGTGTCTTTCTTCGTGATGGTGTAGCGGGCCGGCCGCAGTCCATTGCGGTCGAGCATACCGCCCGCGTATCGGCCGTCGCTGAAGAGCAGGGCGGCGGGGCCGTCCCAAGGCTCCATCAGAATGGAGTGGTATTCGTAGAAGGCTTTCAGATCCTCGCTGATGGGATTCTTGTCGTTGAAGCTCTCCGGGACCATGATGGCCATGGCATGGGGCAGCGACAGTCCGCTCATGACGAGAAACTCAAACACGTTGTCCATGCTGGCCGAATCGCTCATGCCAGGTTGCACGATGGGCTTGATGTCGCTGATGTCGCCTAAGGCACCCCCTGAGAGTACACTCTCGCGGGCTTTCATCCATCCGCGGTTTCCACGGATGGTGTTGATCTCGCCATTGTGGCACAGCAACCGGAAAGGCTGGGCGAGCGACCAAGTGGGGAAGGTGTTGGTGGAGAAGCGGCTGTGCACCAGGGCCAGTCCGCTGGTGAAGTAGTTGTTGGTCAGGTCGGGGAAATATTGCCTGAGCTGAAGACTCGACAACATACCTTTATATACAATATTCTTGCTGGAAAGCGAGCAGATATAGAACTTGTCGTAGGGTTCCGATGGGTTTTCGCTCATGAGCTCCATAACGCGGCGCTCTATTTTCTTTCTGATCAGATAGAGGGTGCGCTCGAAAAAGGGTACGTCCTCGTCGGTGACACCGGTGACAAACACCTGTTTGATGTCGGGTTCCGTCTCTTGTGCCATCTTACCCAGGCATTCGGGTTGTGTGGGCACCGTGCGCAGGTGCATTAGTTGCAGCCCGACACGCTCTATCTCCTCAATCATAATAGAGAGAATCTTCTGTTGTGCCTTCTGCTCCTTGGGCAGGAACACCAGACCGGTGCCGTATTTGCCTTTCTCAGGAACGGGAATACCCTGGAGCAGGATAAACTCATGAGGGATCTGCAACATGATGCCGGCACCATCGCCCGTCTTGTTGTCTGCCCCTTCAGCGCCACGATGGCGCATGTTCTCAAGCACTTTCAGTGCGTTGTCTACCAGTTCGTGGCTTTTGTTGCCGTGAATGTTGACCACCATACCAACACCACAGGCATCATGTTCGTAGTGTGATGAATACAATCCTTTTACCATTTGCTTTCTTTTCTTCTTGTTGGCTATTTGCTCACTTTTGCTACATTTTGCTGGCAAAGTTAATAATTATATTTCGTTTAGCAATGGTTTTCTTGGTTTTCTCTGATAGTTTAGCTATAAATGAACCGTATTCTTGAAAATCATTGCCCATATGTTGGTTGGTGTGTGGTAAAAGATTTCCGGGGAAATGATGGATGACGGGCAAATCAGTAGTGGGAGACAAAAAGCCCATCCGGCTTTCTTGCCTCCTGTTGATGAGTTTATCGGCTTCTGATTTTCAGTAAGCCACTTTATGATTTAGTGGAGTTGAATTTTGTTTGTTGCTTCAGAAATACCAGTCACACAACTTATACTTCACGCTTTTTCTTACCGATTGCCCGGAAAATGAAACAAAAATGCATGAAAAGCGTGGGCAATAATCCGTAGTGGCGGCGCATTACCGTGAACCGCTCTTGCAGGGAGGCCCGATGATTCTTTACCGACATTCCGCCCTCAAGATAGTCGCACAGCACGAGGTGGCTGTTGAGCAGCGGGCGGTGCTGCCTGTGTGCTTCCTTCATCACGCGGATGCACCAGTCGACGTCGGCACTCAACCGAAAGCGCAGATCGTATGGGGTGGCTTTGGCGATGGAGGTCAGGGCATAGAACGACTGATGGCAGACCAACATGCCGTTCAAGAACGACCGCCACGAGAGCTTCTCGGGCGGGGCGAGGCGACGGCGGTGGAGAAAGCGTCCTTGGTCGTCGACGATGTTGGTGTCGCCGTAGAGTACACCGGGCAAGGGCGTGCCCTTTCCGACAGCTGCCGCCAACTGTTCGAGCGTATCGGAATCCGGCAGCTTGTCGCCCGCGTTGAGAAACACTACATAGTCGCCGGTGGCGCGCTTGAGGCCACGGTTCATGGCGTCGTAGAGTCCGCCGTCGGTTTCGGAGACGATGATCACGTCGTGGGCAGAGCTTTCCTGATCGCTGACCTGCTTGTATTCGTTGGCTATCTCTAAGGTCTTGTCGCGCGAGCAGCCGTCTTGGATGATGTGTTCTACCTCTGGATAGGTCTGTCGCAACACACTGTCGGTTGTGCGCTGCAGTTCATGCCCGGCGTTGTATGTGCAAGTGATGATGGTGAACTTGATCATATTCTTCTTTTGCTGTCGTCCAACACCTTATTATATAGCTTGATATATTGGCTGGCAACACTTTGTTGTGAATAATGGGCTGTCACTTTGCTGACAGCATTCTGGCTCAACAGCGCATAGTCTGGCGAAGTCAGCACCCATTCAATGCCCCTCTCCAAGTCGTCGCTGTCCTGGTAGTGGGCCACGTAGCCGTTTTGCAGATGGTCGATCTCCTCTGGAATGCCGCCCACATTGAAGCCAACACAAGGCAATCCGCAGGCCATGGCCTCCATGATCGTGTTGGGAAGGTTCTCGGAGAGCGAAGGCAACACAAAGACATCGCAGGCGCTGTAGGCTTCTGAGGCCAATTGGGGATTGTTGATGTAGCCCAAGGGATAGACGGGCAGGTCAAATTTGTCGGCTATCTCCTCGGCGTGGCCGCCCATGACGACGATAGCGGTATCGGAAGCAAGCGTTGGCTGTTCAGTCACTAATTTTTTACAGGCCCGGATGAGATAGTCCATGCCTTTGTTGACGTTGGTGACACGTTGTGAAACGAAGAGAATGAGCTTTTTGTCGGCAGGCAGATGCAGGTGGTTGCGGCAGTCGGACTTGTGTTGCGGATGGAATACCCGCGTGTCGATGGCATTGGGAATGCTCTCCACTCGCTGTCCCCGGAGCAGGGCGCTGGCCTTTGCCTCGTTGGCAAGCCATTGCGAACAAGCCACAAAGGCGACGCTGTATTTATCGAGGAGCCTCTTCTTGCGCCGCCACACCTTTGCCGCCACGTCGTTTCGCCCACCACCGCCCGGCAGGTATTGGCAGTTGGCACAGCCCCGCTCAAAATTGCGGCAGCCGAGCGTGAGATGGCAGATGCCCGTAGCCGGCCACATGTCGTGCATGGTCCACACCACGGGCTTGCCACTCTGTAGAATCTTCTGGATGCTCTTCAGTGAGAGCATGCCCTGATTGATCCAGTTCAGATGAATAACGTCGGCCTCTTGAAACTCTTTCGTGCCGGTGATGTCGGAACCGCTGTTGGCGATGTCTATCTCGAAAAGATGGCGGCGCTTGAAGTGCAGGTGAAGAAAGATGCACCACCGCTCCCATAGGAAGTGCCATTGCAGCAGCCACTTGTGGGGCAGTGCCGCCACGGTGATGTCGTCGGTCTCCTTGTCTGTCACCAGCATCATGGTCTTGACACCGCTGTTGTTGAGCGCGTCCTTGAGCCGGTTGGCGGCGATTGCCGCCCCGCCTGTGCGCTCGCTTGTGTTTACGATCAGAACTCTCATTGTCGTGAATATTGTCGTCTTTTCGTTGAGCGTTGCAAACTTACACAAAAATATTGGAATATCCGTCGCTTTTTTGTCGAAAAATACGGATAAGGTTGTCAGGCTTTTATAAGAATTGTACAATGGCACTACATCGTAAGTCCAGTGGGTGAGATATGGCAATGCGCCTTCTTGAATACAAATTCGTGGAAAAATTAGGCCATAAATCTTCATCAGACTTTGCCAATGCGTCTATTCAAGGGTAAGTTTCACCATTGGGTCCTATTCTTAGTAATCCAGCCGTATAGCTTCGCCACGCCCGGCAACCGCTACCGCCTGCTGACAGTGGACGACAATGGGGAGATGCTGATGGATGCGGAAGGCAGGCAAAAACTCTTCCCTCCTGTGTTGACGGGCATCAGACCGGCGACTCAACCCGACCGACATGCGGGCGAGGAGACCTTCGACCTCTCCGGGCGCAAGATTCACCAGCCCCAGCCTCACCAGCCCTACATACGCGGGGGAAAGAAATACGTCGGCCGGTAGGAGCGTGTATTCATTCTTTACCAAAGCCATAAAACCCTTTGTGCCGAAGGCAAAGACCCCGCCGGCCTCCCTAAAAGGACGCCCCCCAGCCTCCTCTTTTAGAAGCTGGTAAGGAAATGCGTGTTAAATATCTATAAATCTTTTATGGTTGTACACCTGCGGACGGGCGCATATAAAAAATAATGTGTAATTTTGCGCACCGATTATTATGAGGGAACACTTAGAACCCTCCTTCCGGGAGTGTTAATAGTCATGCTTTTGGCCGAGCATGGCGGTTAGAGAATCGCTCGGAAAACCTGCGAGGACATATCCACAAGGATGTGCCCAAGCACGTAAATAAAAAGTTTTTTAGTAGTTATTAAAAAAATCAAATGGACACATTAAGTTTCAAGACTGTCTCCGCCAATAAGGAGACGGTAAAGAAGGAGTGGGTCGTGGTAGACGCAACCGATCAGGTTGTGGGCCGTCTGTGCTCAAAGGTTGCCAAACTGCTCCGTGGCAAGTACAAGCCGTCATTCACGCCGCACGTAGATTGCGGTGACAACGTCATCCTGATCAATGCCGCTAAGGTGCGCTTCACCGGCAAGAAGGAGACCGACAAAATCTACACCCGCTATACTGGTTATCCCGGTGGCCAGCGCTTCAACACTCCCGCTGAACTTCGCAAGCGCCCCGGCGGTATCGACAAGATCATCCGTCACGCCGTGAAGGGTATGCTCCCCAAGGGTCCCTTAGGCCGCTCATTGATGGACAATCTCTATGTTTTTGAAGGTCCCGAGCACGACAAGGAAGCTCAGAAGCCCAAGTCAGTCGACATTAACCAGTATAAATAATTAAGGAAAGATGGAAGTAATTAATGCACTTGGCCGTCGCAAGAGCGCCGTTGCGCGCGTTTTCCTCAGTGAGGGAACCGGCAAGATAACAATCAACAAAAAGGACATCAAGGATTTCTTCCCCTCTGCCATTCTGCAGTATGTCGTGAAACAGCCTCTGCAGCTTCTCGATGTTGCTGAGAAATATGACATCAAGGCCAACCTCGACGGTGGCGGCTTCACAGGTCAGAGCCAGGCTCTGCGCCTCGCCATTGCCCGCGCCTTGGTAAAGGTGAATGCTGAGGACAAGAAACAGCTCAAGGATGCTGGTTTCCTGACACGCGACAGCCGTGCTGTTGAGCGTAAGAAGCCGGGACGTCCCAAGGCTCGCCGTCGCTTCCAGTTCAGTAAGCGTTAACCACTGGACTGCGTGTTTAGCATCTAAATCCAGTAGATTCCAACCCGTGTCGGACTACCACTGGATTGATTCTAAGCCCAACCGCCAAATGGCGGCATAGAATTCAACAGAAAGTAAACAAACAAAAACAAGCAAGACAATGTCAAGAACAAACTTTGACCAGTTACTGCAGGCAGGTTGCCACTTTGGACACCTCCGCCGCAAGTGGAACCCCGCCATGGCTCCCTATATCTTCATGGAGCGCAATGGCATCCACATCATCGATCTGAACAAGACCGTTGCCAAAATCGACGAGGCATGCGATGCCATCAAGGCCATCGCCAAGTCGGGAAAGAAGATTCTCTTCGTCGCTACTAAAAAACAGGCTAAGGATATCGTAGCCGAGAAGGCCACTTCAGTGAATATGCCTTACGTGATCGAGCGTTGGCCGGGCGGTATGCTCACCAACTTCACCACCATCCGCAAGGCCGTGAAGAAAATGACGAACATCGACCGTCTGATGAACGACGGTACTTTCTCCAACCTCTCGAAGCGTGAGCTTCTGCAGATAACCCGTCAGCGCGCTAAGCTTGAGAAGAACCTCGGTTCTATCGCCGACTTGACCCGTCTGCCTTCTGCCCTCTTCGTGGTTGATGTCATGAAAGAGCACATTGCCGTGAAAGAGGCCAAGCGCCTCGGCATCCCTGTGTTCGCCATCGTCGATACCAACAGCGATCCCCGCGACATCGACTACGTGATTCCTGCCAACGACGACGCTAAGGACAGTGTGGAGGTGATTCTCGACGCTATCTGCGGTGCTATTGCCGAAGGTCTGGAGGAGCGCAAGGTAGAGAAGGCCGACGAGAAGGCTGCTGCCGAGCAGAACGAGCAGGCTCCCGAGAAGCGCCGTGGCGCTCGCCGTGCACGCGAGAACGACGCCCCCAAGGCTGAAGAGGCTGAGGCTCCCAAGGAGGAGCAGGCTCCTGCCGCTGAATAAGCTATAAAGAAGGTCTTATAGGATTGCCGTGGAAGCCTCCGCCCCATAGGGAGTGTGCTTGCTGTGTGTGGTCCCATAAGACCTTTTTCATTTTTACCGTTTCACATCAAGAACAACTAATCAAACAAGGAAAATATTATTATGGCTGTTTCTATTGAAGACATCAAGAAACTCCGCGCCATGACAGGCGCTGGTTTGGCTGACGTAAAGAAAGCCCTCACCGAGGCTGAGGGCGACTTCGACAAGGCTAAGGAATTGCTCCGCGAGCGTGGACTGGCTATCGCTGCCAAGCGCTCCGACCGTGAGACTTCCAATGGCTGCGTGCTCGTGAAGAAGGACGGCAACTTCGCCGCTATGGTAGCCGTGAAGTGCGAGACCGACTTTGTTGCCGCAGGCAAGGACTTCATCGCTATGGTGGAGGAGATCCTCAACGCTGCCGTTGCCGCCCGTTGCAAGTCGCTCGACGAGGTGAAGGCGCTGAAGCTCGCCAATGGCGACGATGCCGCTACCGCCGTGCAGCACCGTTCGGGTATCACCGGTGAGAAGATGGAGCTCGACGGCTACAACTATCTCGAGGGTGACAACCTCTACGTCTACGACCACATGGGCCGCCACACTTTGGCTACCATCGTGGCTCTGAGCGAGGACAACGAGGACGCCGGCCACAAGGTGGCCATGCAGGTGGCTGCCATGAAGCCAATCGCGCTCGACGAGGCTTCTGTGCCCCAGAGCGTGAAGGATGAGGAACTGAAGGTGGCTGTTCAGAAGACCAAGGAAGAGCTCATCGAGAAGTTTGTCAACAACCTGCTCAAGAAGGCCGGTATCAACCCCAACCTCGTAGACTCTGCCGATCACATCGAGAGCAACCAGGCCAAGGGCTGGCTCACTGCCGAGGATGCTGAGAAGGCTAAGAAGATCATTGCCGAGAACAGCAACGAGGAGGCCGCTCACATCAAGGATCAGATGGTGCAGGGCATCGCACGCGGTCGTATGGGCAAGTTCTTCAAGGACAACTGCCTCGTAGACCAGGAGTTCCAGTTCGCTGACGAAGGCAAGATCTCCGTTCAGGACTGGCTGAAGCAGCAGAGCAAGGATCTGAAGGTCCTGGATTATCGCCGCTATACTTTGGCTGCTGAATAAAAGACTGTCGTCGTCTTTGACGATTCACATAGCAAGGTCACTTTTTCCTATTGAGAAAAGGTGGCCTTGTTTTTTTGATTGCTGTTTATCCGTGCCGGCTTCCATATGCCGCCCCATGGGTTGCCATATGCCGCCCGACGGGCTTCCAGATGGGGGCCAGCGGGGCGGCATATACCGCTCGGGGTGGGAATGCGAAAATCGGATGGTGATTAAGCGCAAAAAAAAATGTAAGCACACGGCTTTCTTGCCATGTGCTTACATCTTATGCCGGGCCTTCTGTTGTCGGCTATTGTGGCGAATCGTCTTTTTCGGCAACGATCTTCGGTCCGCGCACCCTGTCGTTGACCGACAGCCCGCTTTTGATCTCGATATTGATACCGTCGCTCAGCCCGGTGACGACCTGTCGCCGCTCGTAGGTTTTCTTCTTGCCGGTGGATTTGACGAGATAGACAAAGGTCTTGTTGCCCTCAAACTCAATGGCGCTTTCGGGAATGGATAGTACATGGTTGGCTTGTGCCAGCACGATTTCGGCATTGGCGCTGTAGCCGCTTCTGATGTTGCTTCCCCCCGCCGGCACTTTCACGGCAGCCTTTATTTCAAACTGGTTGGCACCGTTGCTTTCTTTGGCCTTCGGCGAGATATATTCCAGCGAAGCGTTGAAGTGGAGGTTCTGCAAAGCGCCGATGGTGATTTTCATCGGCATTCCCGTTACGAGCTGCCCCACGTCGGTCTCATCGATGTTGCCGCGGAAGATGAGGTCGTTCATGTTGGCCACCGTGGCGATGGTGGTACCGTCGTTGAACGTGTTGGAGAGAATCACCGTATTTCCGATTTTCACGGGCACGTCGAGGATCAGACCGCTGATGGTGGAGCGGATGAGCGTTGACGAGGTGTTGGCATTGCTCTTCGAGACACCGTCGCGCACCACTTCCAGATTGTCTTGTGCGGCGCGCACCTCCTCTTTGGCGTCGAGCCAGGCCTTGCGTTTCTGATCGTATTCATCGCCCGAGACGAGACCCTTGTCGTAGAGTGTCTTCATGCGCCGGTAGTCGATGTCGGCCTGTTTCACGGCTATGGACGCCAACCTGACCCTCGCCTGAGCCGACGAGAGCTGGCCCATGTCGGGAATCACCTTTACGCGGGCGATGACCTCTCCGGCCTGTATGGTCTGTCCGGCCTCTTTCTCGATGCTGGTGATGATGCCGCTGATCTGCGGTTTGATGTTCACCTCATTGCGTGGCTCAATCTTTCCCGTGACGATGGTCGTCTTGCGAAGGTCCATGAACTTGGGCGTAAACTCGTTGTAGGCCGTCTCCTTTGGCTGCGACTGTATCCAGAGGAAAATGAACGTTCCGATGAAAATCAGTACCGCAATTCCGGCAAAGATGAATTTGATGTATTTCTTCATAATGACTGGTGTTTTCTTTATATGCTTTGTGTGTCGTTCTTTGTGAGTCGGGGCGTTGATGGATCATTCGTCTCTCATCGCGTCGACGGGCTTGATGCTCATGGCTCTGAAGGCAGGGGCCAGTCCGGCCAGGATGCCCAATACGCTGAGCAAGGCAACGGCCCCGATGGCTGTCCAGAAACTGATCTGAAACTGTGCCGTCACTATCCCGTTGCTTGTGTTGGCCAGCTGTAGCATCTGCAGGACAATGACGGCAAGGAGAATGCCGCTCATCCCCGCAACGCCCGTGAGCAGGATGCTCTCGGCGATGATCTGTCCGAGAATGTTGCGTGGCGTAGCTCCGATGGCGCGCCGGATGCCGATTTCTGTTGTCCGCTCGCGCACCGTCACCATCATGATGTTGCTCACGCCGATGGCCCCCGCCAAGAGTGTGCCAATGCCGACGAGCCACACTAAAATGTTGACACCGCTGAACAGACTGTCCATCACGCCGAAGAGGACCTCCGTATTGAAGACCATCACGCCCTGCTCGTCGGTCGGATCGATGTCGTGTGCGCGTGCGATGACCTCTCGGATATGCTGCGACACAGCGCTCATCTTCACACCCGGCTTTCCGGTCATGGCAATCAAGTGAACGTCCTCACCGAGGTTGTAGACCTGCTGCATCAGGGTCATCGGCACGTATACCGTCTCGTCAGCCCGTCCGCCGATGTTCATGTTGCCCGAACTTACATTGACTCCCACCACTTCATAATAGGTGGAGTCTACGCGGATGAGCTGTCCGCACGGGTCGCCGCCCGTGGGGAAGAGCGACGAATAGATTCTCTTTCCGATCACGCACACCTTGCGGCGCTGCACCTCGTCCATGGTGTTGAGAAAACGGCCGAAACTCATCGACGGCTCTTCCACCTTGGTGTAGTCGGCCTCCACGCCTTTCACGCTGCCCTGTGTCTTCTTGTCGCCAAACACCAGTGAGGCCGTGCCGGAGAACGTGATGGGCGTGACGATATTCAGCTCGGAGACATTCTCTTTCAGGCGTTCCACGTCGCGTGTGGTCATGTTCCACGAGCGTCCCTTCCGGTAACCGTGGTAGGGTTTTGTTGTATTCTGTGCCCACACCATGGCCGAATTGGTGGCAAATCCCTCAAAATTGCTGGCCAGCTTGTCCTGCAGTCCGTTGCCGCTGCCCATCAGGGCCACGAGCATGAAGATGCCCCAGAAGACGCCGAATCCGGTAAGGATCGTGCGTCCCTTGTTGCGCGTCAGCGTATCGAGTATTTCCTTGTATGTGTCGATGTCGATTCTCATGTCTCTTGCTCTATTCTGCTCTTAGTGCTTCGATGGGGCGCACGTGCGCGGCGCGCCGGGCGGGGATGAGTCCCGCGATGGTTCCCGCCACGACCATCACAATTAGCGCTTCGAAACAAACGTCGAAGCCCACTGTGGGATGGAGAAAGACGGTCATTTGGAAGAGTCCCGTATTGGTCTGCATGTTGCCCGTGGTGACGTCCATATACTGATTGGCCGCTATGCCCGCCAGCATGCCTATGAAACCGAACAGGGTGGTGATGATGATGCTTTCGATGATGATGAGTCTGAGGATGCTTGAGGGTTTGGCACCAATGGCTTTGCGTATGCCAAACTCGCGCGTGCGCTCCTTAACCGAGATGAGCATGATGTTGCTGACACCCACAACGCCCGACAAAAGGGTGAACAGACCGACAATCCACAGGGCCATGCGGATGATGCCGATGCCTTGGTTCATCTGCAAGTTCTGGGTGAACCGGTTCCATATCCATACGGCATTGTCGTCGTCGGGGGCCGCCTGGTGCTGCATGTTGATCGTGGCTTTGTAGCGTTTCTCAAAGTCGTCGTTGGCCTTTTGGGAGCTGAGTCCGTGGAAAGAGAACATGATGTTGCCCACCTTGTCGCCACTGTTGTAGACGGTGCGGAAGGTAGTGAAGGGAATGTAGGCATCGTTGCCCATCATGCTCTGGTCGTTCTTGTAGACGCCGACAATGGTGAATCCGAGGTTGCTGATCTTCACGGTCTGTCCCACAACGTCGGTATTCTGATGAGGGGAGAGCTCGCGGGCACTTTGGTCGCTCACGACGACCACCTTGCGCCGCTGTTGCATGTCGATGTCGTTGATGAATCGGCCGGCTGTCATCTCGCGCTTGTTGATCTTGGCGGCGTTGGGGTAGACACCGAGAATCGAGCTGCTGACGTAGTTTTCGCCGAGAGTGATGACCGCCGAGTCGTTGTGGATCTCTGCGCCCACCTCGTCCACGTTGCCGCTGAATGAGTGGCCGGTGATCGACATGTCCTTGTCGTTCAGATCTATAGGCCGTCCCTCCTGCAGCCCCTTGTATCCTTTTGATGTCTGGCCGCCAAAGACCATCATCGAGTTGGAGAGGAAATTGTCTGAGTTGCTCATCATCGCGTTGATGAGCCCGTTGCCGGAGCCCAACAGAAAGATGAGCATGAAGATGCCCCACGCCACGGCAAATCCCGTGAGTGCGGTGCGCAGCTTGTTGCGGCGTGCTGTGGCCCAAATTTCGGTGATGATGTCTCTCATTTCATGATGCCGTTGATGCCAAATGGACTGGCTTTGTGGTCTTTGTTTTCTTCAATCTTGCCGATGATGCCGTCCTTGATGTGAATAATCTTGTTGGTCTCGTTGGCTACGCCGCTTTCATGGGTGACCACGATGATCGTTTTGTGTTGTTCCTGGTTGAGTTGTTTGAGCAGTTCCATCACCTCTACCGAGGTCTTTGAGTCCAAAGCCCCCGTCGGCTCATCGGCTAAGATGAGTCGTGGCTGCGTGATGAGGGCGCGTGCGATGGCCACGCGCTGCTTTTGTCCGCCGCTCATCTCGTTGGGATAATGCTCGGCCCATGGTGCGAGATCCAGCCGCTCCAGGTATTCCATGGCCAGTGTGTGGCGTTTTTTGCGGCTCACGCCTTGATAGAACAGCGGCAATTCCACGTTCTCCACGGCCGTCTTGAAACTGATGAGGTTGAAGCTCTGGAAGATGAATCCTATCAGCCGGTTGCGGTATTCGGCGGCCTTCGTCTCTGAGAGATCCCGTATGAGTTGGCCGTCGATGCGGTATTCGCCGCTGTCGTAGTTGTCGAGAATGCCGAGGATGTTGAGCAGAGTTGACTTCCCCGAGCCCGAGGCTCCCATGATGGATATGAACTCGCCTTCCTCAACGCTCAGACTGATGCCCTTCAGCACGTGGAGAGGCTGTGCGCCAAAGTAGGTTTTGTTGATGTCTTTCAGTTCTATCATGCTCATATTGCAGCCTTTGTTTGATGAATGGATCGTCGGAGGTTGTGTTTTCATTGCTTAGTCGCCCAAGGCAGTTATTCCAGCCTGAACGTGACGGGCAACATAAAACTCACTTTTGTTTTCTTGCCGAAACTGCGGCCGGGCTTCCAAGCGGGCATGCTCCTTACCACGCGCTTGGCCTCATTGGCAAACAGCGTGGCGCACTCCTTGGCGGTGCGCTGACGCTCTTCGGGATTGAGCTTACTGATGGGTGCTTTGCGTACGGCCGACAGATTGTTCTCCTTGATTTTCAAATCAGAAATCCGCCCCAGTGTGTCCACAACGAACGAGACCCTCACCTTGGATTGCAGTCCCATTTCCATAGCCTTGGTGGGATAGTGGACGTTCTGTACCAAGTAGTTCATCAGCGCGTCTGTTCCACCTTGAAATTCGGGCATCTCAACGGCTTTGGGCGCGTTGGGGTCGAGTTTCGACAAGTCGAGATGCTGCAGGGCGTTCTTGAGCTTGTCCACCATCACGGTAGACAGCACCACATGCCCATCGGGGCCGATGAGAATCATGGAGGGAATCCACTTCACGCCAAAAAGACGGGCTGTCTCTGTGTCGTGAAACTTTCTGCCCTGACAGAGCCTGTAGCCATTCAACGCATGCTCGCTGAGATAGCGGTTCATCCTTGCCGTGTCGCCATCATAGGAGATATGGACGAAAGTCACCTCGTTCCCTTTTTTTTCAAAGCAATCGTACATCTTGTCTAATTTTTCCATCTCGGGCATATCCTTGCGGCAGTCGGGACACCAGGAGGCCCAAAAGTGGAGCACTACATAGTGGCCGCGCATGTCGCTGAGCCGAAGGTTGATGGTGGTGTCTACCAGCATGTCGGGTACTTCTGTGCCTGCTGGCAGAAGACTGGCCGCGTATTTGACATCCAAATCTTCATTGGAAACTTGCGCACTTGCTGTAATGGCAAAGAAAAATGCTAAAATAAAGGTAATTGTCTTATTCATTTCTTTCTGTTATAACGCTTACAAAAGTACGAAATTATTGTTGTATAAGCAAACTTTTTCTTCCATCTTTATCTGGTAAAAGAGGGAGATAGGTCTCTCTGTTTTCCGTCCTCAATGGGTGGGGAAGCAGAAGAGGGAGACCTGAGTGTTGTATAAGCTCGTGTGTCGGCTGGGAATCTTTATGGTGTCTTCGTTTTTGTACTCGGTTGTTAATCAAAAAGACAAAGGCTCCGCGATGATCGCAGAGCCTTTGATGAGTGATAGAAGGAACCGTTCAGAGAATTTGAAACTTTCCTCTTAACCGGATGTCGTTTGATGCGGCACCAACCATCACGTTGAACCAGCCTGGTTCTACCGTCCTTTGTTTCTCGCGGTTGATGATGGCCAGGTCGGCTGCATGCAGTGTGAAGGTGATGTGCTTGGTCTGCCCCTTGGTCAATGGGACGCGGGCAAAGCGGCGCAACTGCTTCACAGGCTGGGCAACAGAGGCCACGGAGTCGTTTAGATAGAGCTGCACGACTTCGGCGCCATCGCGTGTTCCCGTGTTGGTCACGTCGAAACTTACGGAAACGCTGTCTTTGGATATGGCATTCACAGTCAGACGGGAATATTCAAACGTGGTGTAGCTCTTGCCGTAGCCGAAAGCATAGAGTGGGCGTGCGGTCATCTCCACATAGTCGTGGGGCTCGGGCAGTGGATGGTTGTAGTAGACCGGCAGTTGTCCGACACTTCGTGGAACGGAGATCGGAAGCCGGCCTGAGGGATTCACGTCACCGAAAAGCACGTCGGCAATGGCGTTGCCACCTTGCTGGCCAGGGTAATAAGCCGTGAGCAAAGCGTCGGCATGGGCAGAAGCCCAATTTTTCTCAAGCGGACGGCCCTCAATGTAGACCACGACGAGTGGCTTTCCTGTGGCTTTCAACGCCTTCAGTAGTTTGTCCTGCAGGCCCAACAGCGACAACGTGGCCCGGTCAAAACCTTCTCCGCTGTCCATATCGCTCACAGTGTTGGCATCGGTCTCTGCGGCACCCGTCGACTTGTAGTTGGTCTTGAAGTCGCGGGCACTGCTTCCGCCCGCCACAACCACGACGACATCGCTGCGCTTGGCGGCCTCCACGGCCTCGGCAATGTTCTGCTGCGTCGTGTCGCGCACGCTGCAGCCCTTGACGTATTCTATCTGACTGGCAGGCAACTTCGCCCGAAAACCATCCAGAACGGTCTTCACTCTGCCCTCAGGTTGGGGAGCCGTGTAGTCGCCGAGCATGTTGTAGACGTTGTCGGCATTGGGTCCCACGAGGGCCACGCGCATCTTCTTGCTCAGCGGCAGGGTGTTGTTGTGGTTCTCCAGAAGCGTGATGCTCTCCTGGGCCACTTGTCTCACGAGGGCGACGTCGGCAGGCGTGTTGACCAGCTTCTCGGCCTTCTTCTCATCAACATAGCGATTGTGAAACAACCCCATGTCATACTTGGCACGCAGCACGTGGATCACAGCCGAGTCGACGAGCGCTTCCGGTATGTGGCCCGAGCGAACGGCATGGGGCAGCGTGGCGTAGGCCAGACCGCCAAGATCCATGTCGACACCGGCCTTGAGGGCCATGATGGCCGCGTCCTCAAGCGATGCCGCCACGTGGTGCTGGCTGTACATCACGTCGATGCTGTAGAGGTCGGAGACCACGATGCCGTGGAATTTCCAGCTGTTGCGCAGAATATCGGTGAGCAGTTCGTGGCTGCCCGTCGAAGGAACACCGTCGAGCGAGTTGTAGGACGTCATAATCGAGAGCGCACCGCTGTCGATGGCCTGCTTGAAGGGCGGCAGGAAGTTCTGCAGCATATCGCGCTCGGTGATGGCACTGGGGCCACCGTTCTGTCCGCCCCATGTGGTGCCGTAGCCGATGAAGTGTTTCAGCGTGGCAATGGTGCCGGGATCTTCCGGCGAGTGCCACGTGGAGAGTCCGGCCACCTCAGCCGAGGCCATGGTGGCCGTCAGCACAGGATCCTCGCCGAACGACTCCTCCACACGTGACCACCGCGGGTCGCGCGAGAGATCCATCACGGGTCCGTAGCTGATCTGGGCGCCATAGCTGCGCACCTGACGACGAATGGCGTCGCCCACACGGTGCATGAGCGGCGCGTCCCACGTGGCGGCCATACCGAAACCAGTGGGGAAGACGGTGGAGCCAATGGCCATGTGGCCGTGGGGAGCCTCTTCGGCGAAGAATAGGGGGATGCCCAAACGTGTCTTTTCCCTGACGACGCGCTGCATTTTGTTGGCTGCTCGTGCGGAAAGCTTCGGGCCGAGGCCGTTGTCGAGCGAGCGCTGTGTCCAGGGATCGGCGCGGAATGTGGCCCAAAGATTGCCTACGCCCTCCTGCAGGACTTCTTTCTCGAAGAGCGGGGTCAGCACGACATCGTTGCCTTTGCGCTCACAATAGTTCCAGGCAAGGGTGCAACGCAGTTGTCCCACCTTTTCTTCGAGCGTCATCTTGCTGAGCAGATTGTCCAAATAATGGGCTGAGTTGATGTCCGTCTCATCGCGATACTCGATGAGCTGTGCCTGCGCCGTACCTATATATAATAAGGAAGCGACAAAAAGAAGGACTTTTCTCATTTCACGTCGAATTTAAGAGCCACGGGCTTGTTGGGCATTCGCTGCGGGAGCGTCACCGTCACGTGATTGCCCTTCACCGTCGTTTTGAGTTGTCGGTTGCCATCGATGAGAATCACCTTTCCTGTGGGCACATTGCCCTCCCAGCTGATGGTGTGCGGCACCTGCTCGCTGTCGGGCACGGCATAGATGGCATAGAGCGTGCGGCCGTTCTTGTTGGCCGTAAACCAGGTGTTGCCCTGATGATAGTTCTTCGTCGTGCGCGTGCTGTAGATGGCCTCGCCGTTGACGCGCAGCCAGTCGCCGATCTGCTTCAGCCGTGCCACCTCGTCGTCGGGAATCAGTCCCTCGGGCGACGGACCCACGCCGAGCACCATGCAGCCGCCTTTGGCTACGATTTCGGCCAGCAGGCCCAGCACCTTGTTGGTGGACTTATAGTCGGGGTTGGCGAGCCATCCCCACGAATGGGTGAACGTGATGCAGCTTTCCCAGGGATGATTGATCTGATGGTCGGGAATGGTCTGCTCGGGAGTCTGATAGTTCTCGTTGGGGCCCTGGATGGTGCGGTCTACGCAGATGAGGCCTTTCTGCTGTCCACTGCGTGCCTTGACCAGCACGGAGTCGAGTCCCACCTCGTCGCCGCGAATCCATCCGCCGTCGAGCCAGAGGATATCGAACTTGCCATAACGGGTCATGAGCTCATTGAGCTGGTTCTGCGTGAACTGCTGGTATTTCTTCCACCAGTCGGGATGCTGGTCGCGCTTGTAGTTCTGCATGCGGTCGGGAGTAGCGTAGTAGGGATTCCAGAACCACTTGCAGTGCCAGTCGGGCTTGGAGAAGTAGCAGCCAATCATGAATCCCTTGTCGCGGAAGGCTTGGAAGACGTATTTGGCGGCGTCGGCCTTAGGATTGTCGGCAAAGGGACCGTGGGCGATGCTGAAGTCGGTGTACTTGCTGTCGAAGAGGCAGAAGCCGTCGTGGTGCTTCGTGGTGAAAATCATGTAGCGCATGCCGGCGTCTTTCATGGCCTGTGCCCACTGGTCGGGGTCGAACTTCGTGGGATTGAACACGTTGCTGAGTCCCCAGTACCACTGTTTGTAGCCCTCATAGGTGAACTCGGCGGGACGCGTGATCCAGTCCTCATTGCAGATCTGCCACGACTCCACGATGCCGGGAACGGAATAGAGCCCCCAATGCATCAGCACTCCGAATTTCTGATCCTGCCATTTGTCGAGATTCTGCAAGACGGCTTTGTCGGTGGGCCACTGATAACCGTCGGATTGTTTGTGAATGTAGCTGTTCTCGTCCTGGGCCGTTGCCTGAACCACGTTCAGCGCAAGAACCAAGAAGGTAAAAGCTTTGATAAATTGTTTTACTTTCATTTATCTTATATTATTTGTTGTTGGATGATTATTTTGCTGTCAGTTTGAATACGTGGCTGGAGCCGCCCCAGGGTTTCAGAACGTTGAGTCCCACTTTCATCAGGAAGTCGCCGCTGAAAGTCTGTCCCTCATACTCCGAGTTGTCTTTGTCGCCGGGCATCCGGTAGATTTCCTCAATGGTGTACTGGGCTGTCGGGTCGAGTCCCTGCAGCCGCACGTTGTCGGGTCCTTCACCGAAGCGCGGGTGCAGGTTGTAGGTGTAGAGCAAGGCCTGCCGCTTGTCTTTGCTCACGTAGTCGAGGGCGGCATGGTCAGTCTCGTAGGGCGAAACGAGACGGTATTGGTCACCGTCGAAGATCACCTTCTCCACCGCCTTGTATTGGGCAACGGCATTTTGGAGGAACGCATAGTCTTCGGCAGAGAGAGATTTCAGGTCGATGTCGAAGCCGAGCTTCACCATGCTGCACACATCGAAGCGGAATTTCACACTTGTGCCTTTGTTCCAATTGGTCACGTGGGAAGCCATAGTCTTGGCGGGGAAGAACTTCGACATGCTCCATTGTATGTAGAGCCGCTCAAAGGGATCGGTGTCGTCGGAGCACCAGAACTCGGTGAAGTATTTCAGTGCTTCGTAGTCGCAGCGTCCGCCACCGCCCGAGCAGAGCATCATGTCGAGCTTGGGATATTTCGCGCTGACGCGCTGGAACACTTTGTAGAGCCCGCGCACATAATCGATATAGAGATTGCCCTGTTTCTTGCCCAGGTAGTGGGAGTAGATGTTGGTGATGGGACTGTTGCAATCCCATTTCATATAGGCTACGTCAGGATTCTCGGTCATGATCTTGTCGATGACACCGAACACGAAGTCCTGTACCTCGGGATTGCTCAGGTCGAGCACCAGTTGGTTGCGGTAGTAGTAGGTGTCGCGGTTGGACAGCTCGATGGCCCAGTCGGGGTGCTTCTCATAGAGTTGGCTTTTGGGGTTGACCATCTCGGGTTCTATCCAGATGCCGAACTTCACTCCGGCGGTCTTGGCGTCGCTCACCATGCCTGGAATGCCCTTGGGCAATTTGTCGGTAGTGGCCTGCCAGTCGCCGAGTCCGGCACGGTCGTTCTGGCGAGGATATTTATTGCCAAACCATCCGTCGTCGAGCAGAAACATGTCTACACCCAAATCTTTGGCATCCTTCATCAGGCCGGCCAAAGTCTGCTGGTTGAAGTCGAATCCCGTATTTTCCCAGTTGTTGAGCAGGGTCATTCTTCCGCCCATACCGTCCTTAAGGTCGTAGCGCCGGCACCAGTCCTGCAGGTTTCGGCTGGCTTGGCCGATGCCTTTGTTGCTGAGTGTGAATACGAATTCGGGGGTGCGAAACGTTTCTCCGGAGGCCAGCTGATAGTCGGAGGCGTAGGGGTTGATGCCGGGGAGAAGGCGCAGGGTGTGGGTGTTGTCTACCTCGCAGGTGTACTGGAAGTTGCCTGTCCAGCCGATATTGCCCAGCAACACCCGGCCAGAGTTCTCCTGTGCAGGCAGTCCGAAATCCAACTCGAAGAAGGGTTCGGCGAGCAGGTTGGCACGCGTGCCGAGCTTGGTGTCGACGATCTTCTTGCCGGTCTTGAGTTCCTGTGTCTCGGGCTGGCCTTCAAAGGCCCAGTCGCTGTGGTAGTTGGTCAGAAAATAATGGCTGTCGCGGAAGTAGAGCATGCCGCTGTTGTAGCGCCATAGCGTGACGGGCTTGCCCTCGCGGTTGGTGATCTCGCTCCACATCTTGATGACATTCTCCTTGGGATAGGCCACATAGTGCAGGGTCACCTCGTCCTTATATTTGTCGTCGGCCAGTCGGATGATAGTCTCCGTGCCTCCGTTGACGCTTCGCTGCTCATGCGACTTATAATATAAATAGGTGGTCTGGTTGCCGTCGGCATGGGTGATGGCGACGGCGGGCTCGAAGAAGTCCTCTCCTCCCGATGCCGGATAGGCTTCATGACCGCGGATGCCCATCGATCCGTCGTTGCCGGGACGCACGTTCCACTTCAGCTTTCCGTAGTCTTGCGGATTGAGGAGCTTGTCGCCGAGATAGACTTGATAGATTCTGTTGTGCTCATTGACCTGATACACAAGGTCGGTGTTGTCTGTAGATATGCGGACAATTTTTTGTGCCTGCATGGAGAGAGCTATGCAGGATGCGATAGACGCAATCAATAGCCTTTTCATTGTAGTTTCTGGTTTACTTGCAAAGTTACGCATTATTTCTCAGATTTCTATCTTCAACTGTTGATAAATTCACCTCACACCGTACTCTCACAACTGATTGCCTATTGACAGAACCGTTAGCGAACTGACATTTTGCCATGCCGTGTGTGCAATTTGCGCGTCCTGAACGGTTGTAAGTTGACATAAAGCAAGAAAAGTGGAGAGCAAAAGGTAAAAAACCGTCAGGTCTTTGCATGTTTGGAGCAATGGTATTACCTTTGCACTGTAATTAAAAGGATAATGATAATAAAAAGGGGTCCGCTGAAAAGACTCCGGTAAATACGAAAGGATTAAAATTATGATGATGACAACAGTAGTTTCAATGATGATTCTCGCAGTGATGATTGCTCAGGCTGTTCATGTAAGCCACAAGATGGAAATGGGCAAGTAATCGCTGTATGGACTTCAAGCTTGGGCCTAAGAAGGCTCCAAGTGAGGAAGTTATGATGAAGAAAGCGTTTTAAAATCAGATATAGATCGACAAAGCCGTTCATTCCTTTAGGGGAGTGAACGGCTTTTTTGCGTGCCACAGTTTTTCCTTCCGGTGTGTGAGCTCATTTTCCCGTTGGATAAATTTGGCCGTTATGTGATTTTCCGTTAACTTTGCAAACATGGGAACAATCGTCCGTTTCATTAAAAATTGGACCTTGCCAGTGTCCATGCTGACGGGTACCGTGATTTATCTGATTTTTGCCAACGTCCCGGCGCTGGCCCCCATTGCCGACTGGTATGCCCCCTACAATCCGACGGTGATGCCCGTGTTCATGTTTGGAATTCTCTTTGTCACCTTCTGCAAGATCGATTTCCACAAGCTCTTGCCAGTGAGGTGGCATTGGTGGGTGTTGCTGCAGCAGGCAGTCTGTGTGTTTGTCATTGTCGGACTCGTCCTCTTTTTTCATCTCAGCGGTAAGTCGCTGATCATCATGGAGTCGATTTTGGCCTGCATCATCGGACCTTGTGCGGCAGCGGCGGCCGTCGTCACGGCCAAATTAGGCGGCAGTCTGGAGCAGATGACGACTTATACCTTTCTGAGCAACTTCCTCACAGCCATTCTGATCCCCATCTGCTTCCCCTTGATAGAGCCTTCCGGCGACCGCTCCTTTGCCGAAGCGCTGTTCAAGATTCTTGCCGACGTGGGTACGGTGCTGCTGATCCCTATGGCTTTGGCTTACATAGTGAAGCACTTCTTCCATCGCCTCCACCGAGTCATTGTCGGCGTGAAGGACTTGAGCTATTATTTATGGGGCGTATCGCTCACCATTGTGACAGGTACGACGGTGATGAACATTTGTCATGCCGCTAACTCCATAGGCTTTATCTTGATCATTGCTTTTCTGTCTCTCTTGCTCTGTTTCTTCCAGTTTGGCTCAGGCCGGTTTATTGGCCGCTATTTCAAGGCTACTGTCGAGGCCGGGCAGGCTTTGGGGCAAAAGAACACGGCCTTTGCTATATGGATCGCGGCGGCCTACCTCAATCCGCTTTCCACGGTAGGCCCAGGTTGCTACATCGTTTGGCAAAACTTCATCAACTCTTTAGAGATCTGGTCTTGCAGAAAAAAAGGCGAGGAGCATTTCGTCTGACATTTTGACCGCTATCCCTCCATCCTCACAGAATCAGTTGTCGGTATGAGAGCGACTGGCTACTGATGGCGGCTGCCAACTGGCTCCCCACGGGCTCCCAAGTGGGGGCCAGTGGGGAGCCAATTGGCAGCCGGCGGGCTTCCAACTGCAGGCCTGCGTGAATTGCTGATGAAACGTTTTGGGAGCATGAAGAATTGTTTTTTGCCGAAACCTTTACAGGTTTGCGGAATTATTCGTAAATTTGTCAGAAGATGCAAGTTCGGCTTGCCAACTAAGAAACTGTCAACCAAAACAACAATAGAATGGAAAAGAAAATCGTCTTGATTACGGGCGCCACAAGCGGCATCGGTGCAGCTTGTGCGCGTAAGTTTGCCGCCGGCGGCTACCGGCTCATCGTCACAGGGCGCAACACGGACAAACTGAATGCTTTAAAAACAGAACTCGAAGCAGGTGGAACCGAGGTGTTGCCGCTCGTTTTTGACGTGCGCGACCGTAAGGCCGCACATGATGCTGTAGCGTCGTTGCCCGAGGAGTGGAACAAGGTAGACGTGCTCATCAACAACGCTGGACTGGCACTCGGCCTTGAAAAGGAATACGAGGGTGACGAGGACGACTGGGCAACGATGATCGACACCAACATCAAGGGGCTGCTCACCATGACCCGGCTCATCGTCCCGGGTATGGTGGCCCGCAATCATGGTCATGTGATCAACATCGGCAGTGTGGCCGGCGACGCAGCCTATGCGGGCGGAAATGTCTACTGTGCCACGAAGGCTGCCGTGAAGGCACTCGGCGACGGCCTGCGCATCGATGTCGCAGAGTCTGCCGTTCGAGTGACGACCATCAAACCCGGACTCGTAGAAACCAATTTCAGCAAGGTGCGCTTCCATGGCGACGAGAAAAGGGCCGACCATGTATATAAAGGTATCCAGCCTCTCACAGGCGACGACATTGCCGACGTGGCACTCTACGCGGCCAACGCCCCTGAGCACGTGCAAATTGCCGAGGTGCTTGTGCTCGCCACTCACCAGGCCAATGGCACGGTGATTGTGCGCGATCCTAACCGGGTGGAGAACCTTTCTTGATCGTTTCAGCCGCATGCCTGGCTGATTCTTGACCGCTTATTCAGCTTGGGGAAGGACATGACTTCCCCAAGCTGAGTTTTTATTTTTTGCACGGTGACGAGTGTTGCCCGTTCGTGAGAATACCTCACTGCTCCTTTTTCTCTTGGTGGTTGGCGTGAGCGTGTATCTTCTCCAGGTGGAGCGTCTGGTCGCAATATTCCACGACAGCGGGGCGATGGGTGATGAAGAGAATGGTGCGGTCGTGGCGGCCCAAAATGTTGTGGAGCAGTTGTCGCTCCGTGTCGGGGTCGAGTGCCGACGTAGCCTCGTCGAAAAGCATGATGCTGCGGTCGCGCAGCAGCGCTCGTGCGATGCTGATGCGCTGTGCCTGACCCTCCGACAGTCCGCCTCCCGCCTCCGAGCATTCCGTGTCGAGGCCCTCGGGAAGGTCGAAGACAAAGTCGGCGCACGCTGTGTGCAGCGCTTCCTCCATTTCCTCATCGGTGGCTCCGAGCCGTCCGAGCCGCAGGTTGTCGCGTATGGTACCGCTGAGCAACGTATTGCCCTGAGGGACGTAGACAAGGTTGCAACGCATGCGTGGCGACAGTCTCATGCTCTTGTGGGCATCGTAGATGGTCACCTCTCCCTGCTGAGGCTTCAACAAGGCAAGGATGAGTCGTATGAGGGTTGTCTTTCCCGCTCCCGTTTCGCCCATGATGGCCGTTGTGGTTCCGGGCTTGAAGTCGGAGTTCAGATCGTCGAGAACCATCCGGTCGTCGTCGGAATAGCGATAGCAGACATGGCTGAGCCTAACCCCACAGGGCACGTCGAACATCACCGGATCGCCCTGCTCCTCGAGCGGATCCTCCTCCAGCTCCATCAACCGCTCGGCAGCCGTAAATACGGAGACAAAAGCCGGGACGAGTTTGGTCAGGTTGCGCGCCGGGCCCTGGATGCGGCTGACCAATTGGAGATAGGCTGTCATCCCACCGAAGGTCAGCGTGTGGCGGCTCATCCGCAGTGCGGCCCAGGCGAAGGCCACGAGATAGCCGAGGGCAAAACCGAAGTTGAGCATCAGGTTGGAGAAGAGCGAAAACTTTGTGCGGCGTACAACGTTATGGTGCAGCTCGCTCTGTGTGTGTTCCAAGCGGTTGACGGCCGTGTCGTCGCCTTCGAGTGTCTTGAAGAGCATGCGGTGCTGGATAGTCTCCTGCAGCACGCTCTGCACTTTTGAGTCGCTGTCGCGCACCTGTCGGGTATAGCGGCGCATCTGTCCGATATAGATCTTGCTGAAAACGACAAACAGCGGGATGATGGCTACGGTGATGATGGCCAGGACACGGTCGAGGGAAAACAGATAGAAGAATGCGCCGAGGAACATGGTGAGCACCGACAGCACGTTGGGGAGCGTCTCGGTGATGAATACCACCACGGTACTCACGTCAAACTCCAGCCGGTTCAGCACATCGCCCGAGTGGAGTGACTCCTTGCCGTGCCATTCCGTGCGCAGAATCCGGTCGAGCATGTGTTGCTGCATGCGGTTCTGCGCCCGTATGCCGAGGATGTTGCGCACCCAAACGGCCGAGATATTCGTGGCGAAGTCGCAGAGAATCAGCACCCCCATCACGGCCACGGCACCGATGAGCGAGCCTGGAATGTTGCCCGCTGCCACGTCGATGGCCCGCTGCACGGCCCACACCTGGGCCAGGCTGACGGCTACCGACACCATACCGATACATGCGTTGATGGTGGCCTGAAGACGGTTGGTGCGCGAGGCACGCCACAGCCATCTGAATATCTGACAGGCAGAGTAGTGGGTCTTGGGAATTCTGAGCAATTCTTTGATCTTGTTCATATAGCGCTATCGCTGGTCGGCGCCCCACATCATCTTTTCGCGGAGCGTGGTGAAGTATTTGTGGGCCGGATTACGTACGATCTGTATGTTGTGCCCGGCCTTGGTGATAGTGATCAATGTGGAGTCGGTCATCTTCTGCGAGCGTCCGTCTACGGCCACGAGAAAGTTGTGGGTGCGGCTGTCCACCTTCAGTTCTATGCGGCTGTCGTCGCGGATGACGATGGGACGGATGCTCAGACTGTGGGGGGCGACAGGCGTGATACAGATAGAACTCGACTGCGGAACGATGATGGGGCCGCCGTTCGAGAGCGAATAGGCTGTGGACCCCGTGGGTGTGGCGACGATGATGCCGTCGGCCAGGTAGTTGCCCACGTATTCACCGTTGATGGTGATATGCACCGCGATCATCGAGGCGTTGTCGCGCTTGAGCACAGCAATGTCGTTCAGCGCGAAGGGAGCGCCCGCCGGCTGGTCGCCGTCGGTTTGGATGTGGAGCAGCGAATGGCTTTCCGTCGCGATGTTGCCTGCGAAGATATCGTCGAAAGCCGACGGAATCTCAGTGGGCATGATGTCTGCAAGGAATCCCAAGTGCCCTATGTTGACACCGATGATGGGAATGTTCTTTGCCCCTATGCGCGCGGCCACGTGGAGCAAGGTACCGTCACCGCCCATGGAGATCGCATAGTCGGAACTGAAGTCTTCTCCGCTGAACACCCCGTCAGGCTGAAGGTGAATGTCTAATTTGCGGTTGAGAAAGTTGAAGTAGGGCTTGTCAACGAATATCCTGGCCTTGTGCGACATGAGTGTGCTGAGCAGCGTCTTCACCGATGCCGACTTGCTGATTTGGAAATCATTGCCGAAAAGGGCAAAACTCAACGATTTATTTGCCATATTCTGATTCTCTTTTTTTCCAAGGGGCATGTGCAAAATAATTAAAACTACATGCTTTCTCGCGGGAAAAGGATGCAGTTCCGATTTTTTTTAGTAAATTTGCAAAAGGAGATTTACGCATCCTCTCACGGAAAGTAAAGCTTCCCCCGTTAGTGCTATGCAAAATTACATTATTTCTTTGAAAAACGGGCTTTAATACTTAAATTTTAAATTGAAAAATGTGGATATGGTAAAAGTTTATGAATTTCTTGCGGAAGGCTTCGAGGAGATAGAGGCCTTGGCAACTGTTGACGCGCTGCGTCGTGGCAATTGCGAGGTGGTTTTGGTGAGCGTTACCGGAAAGCGTAATGTGTCATCCAACACAGGTACAACCGTAGTGACCGACAAGCTCTTTGAGGAATGCGACTTCAGCGACGCCGATGTGCTGTCGCTGCCCGGCGGTATGCCCGGCACCACCAATTTGTATCTTCATGCCGGATTGCGTGATCTGCTGAAGAAGCACGCTGCCAAGGGCAAACTCATTGCCGCTATCTGCGCCGCTCCGTCGGTGCTGGCCCGTCATGGACTCCTCAATGGCTACAAGGCCAGTTGCTATCCCAGCTTCGAGCCCCTCATGAAAGGCGCTGTCGTGACGGGACAGATGGTCACTGAGGACCGCAACATTATTACTGGTGAAGGCCCCGCAGCCGCGCTGCCGTTCGCGTTCACCATCCTGCGCCGCTTCATCTCTGAAGACGAGGTGAAGGCCATCGAGGAAAGCATGAGGTTTACCCATTTGATGCATCAGTAAATGAAAGACTGCGCCATCATCGTGGCCGGTGGGAAGGGACTGCGCATGGGGACGGAAACGCCCAAGCAGTTCCTTCCTGTTTCCGGACGCCCTGTGTTGATGCTCACCATCGACGCCTTCCGCGCCTACGATCCGCAATTGGACATCATTCTTGTCCTACCCCGTGAGCAGCAGGAATATTGGCGACGGCTGTGCGACGACTACCATTTCGTGGTTGACCACCGTATAGCCGACGGCGGAGCGACGCGCTTCGAATCGTCGAAAAACGGCATTGCGTTGATTCCCGACGATGCCCAGGGTGTCTGCGCCATCCACGACGGGGTGAGACCCTTCGTGACAGCTGAGGTCATCTCGCGATGCTTTGAGGCTGCCCGAACACACGGTGCCGCTATCCCGGTCATGCCTGTAACCGACACCCTGCGCTATTGCGGGCAACAAGGCCGTGAGCACAATGTGCTGCGAAGCGATTATCGCGTGGTGCAGACCCCTCAGGTGTTTGACATCCCATTGCTCAAGCGGGCCTTTCGCCAACCTTACAGCGAGTCGTTCACCGATGATGCCTCGGTAGTGGAGGCCGCGGGTGGACATGTCGTGATGGTGGAGGGCAACCGGGAGAACATCAAGCTCACGACGCCCTACGATCTGAAGCTTGCCGAATGGCTGATGACGGGCCGACAGACAGCAGCGCATCGCTCGTAGACCTTCGCCTGTCAGCTTTCTGTTAAGACTATGAACATTCTTGATCAGGACATCATGTACTTGCCGGGCGTGGGCCCGCGCAGAAAGGAGATATTGAGCAAGGAGCTTGATATCCGGTCGTGGCGTGACCTGATCGAGTATTATCCTTATAAATACGTTGACCGCAGCCGTATCTATACCGTGCGCGAGATGACCGGAGATATGCCTTTTGTGCAGTTGAAAGGCAAGATCGTAAGTTTCGAGGAGTATGACCAGGGCGCACGCAAAAAGCGTATCGTGGCCCACTTCACCGATGGCACAGGCTTCGTAGACCTTGTGTGGTTCAATGGCAGCAAATACATCTACGACAACTATAAAGTGGGCGTGGAGTATGTTGTCTTTGGACGCCCGGGCGTGTATGGCGGCCGCTATCAGTTTGCCCATCCCGACATCGAGCGCGCTGCAGACGTTAAGCTCTCCGACATGGGAATGCAGCCTTACTACATCACGTCGGAACGCATGAAAAAGTCGGGGCTCATGTCGCACAATGTGGAGAAACTCACCAAGACTCTTGTTGAGCGTATTCCCGTGGGAAGCATTCCCGAGACGCTTCCCCCCTTTATTCTTGAGCCGCTCCACCTTATATCGCGTGAGGAGGCGCTGCGAAAAATCCATTATCCCAAAGATGTCAGAGACGTTCAGCAGGCTCAGTACCGGCTCAAATTCGAAGAACTCTTCTATGTGCAGCTCAATATTCTGCGCTATGCCTCCGACCATCGGCGCAAGTTTCGCGGCTACGTGATGAGCCGGGTGGGCAGTCTGTTCAAGGATTTCTATTTCCACCATCTTCCTTTTCCGCTTACTCAAGCTCAAAAACGCGTCATGCATGAGATCCAGGCCGACCTGATCTCGGGCCGGCAGATGAACCGGCTGTTGCAAGGCGACGTGGGATCGGGCAAGACGCTTGTGGCGCTGATGGTGATGTTGCTTGCTATTGACAATGGTTTCCAAGCCTGTATCATGGCGCCGACAGAGATATTGGCAGAGCAGCACCTGCATACATTGCGTGATTTTTTGGGCGACATGCCCGTCAGGGTAGAGTTGCTCACGGGGATGGTGAAAGGCAAACGGCGGCAGGAAGTGCTTGAAGAGCTTAAGGCGGGCGAGGTGAATATTCTTGTCGGAACACATGCCGTGCTTGAAGACAATGTGCAGTTCAATCGTCTCGGAGTGGCTGTCATCGACGAGCAGCACCGGTTTGGTGTTGCCCAGCGCGCCCGATTGTGGGGCAAGAGCGAGAACCCGCCGCACGTGTTGGTGATGACCGCCACGCCGATTCCGCGCACTCTGGCCATGACGGTCTATGGCGATCTCGACGTGAGCGTCATCGATGAGCTGCCTCCTGGCCGTAAACCTGTTGTTACCCTTCACAAATACGACACCCAGATGGGCAGTGTGTATCAGGGAATTCGCCAGCAGGTGAGCGAAGGCCGGCAGGTGTACATCGTTTTTCCACTCATAAAGGAGAGCGAGAAGAGTGATTTGAAGAATCTTGAAGAGGGTTTTGCCACCCTTTCCGAAGTCTTTCCCGATTTTCACTTGAGCAAAGTGCACGGCAAAATGAAGCCTGCAGATAAGGAGGTGGAAATGGAAAGGTTTGTCAGTGGGGCTACACAGATACTCGTTTCGACTACCGTCATTGAGGTTGGCGTCAACGTGCCCAACGCAACGGTGATGATTATTCTTGATGCCCAGCGGTTTGGGCTGAGCCAACTCCACCAGTTGCGCGGCCGTGTGGGACGTGGTGGCAGTCAGAGTTTCTGTATACTTGTGACCGGTACGAAGTTAGCTGAGGACACCCGCAAGCGCATCGACATCATGTGCGAGACCAACGACGGCTTTCGCATCGCCGAGGCCGACTTGAAGCTTCGCGGACCAGGTGACTTAGAGGGGACTCAGCAGAGCGGAATCGCTTTCGACTTGAAAATTGCCGATATTGCACGTGACGGCCAACTGGTACAGCTTGCACGCGAAGAGGCGCAAAAAATTATCGACGCGGATCCGAATTGTACCAGGACGGAGTATCAATTGCTTTGGAATAGGTTAAAAGAATTAAGAAAAACCAATATTAACTGGTCGGCAATCAGTTAAAATCTTGATATAAGTCAAGAAGAAAGCAGAGGTTCTCCAAATGCCCTATTAGTAGGGGATAGAGCGGTATAATTTGTTCAAAAACCGATTAATAATTAGCATTTTGCTTTTGTTAATTTGAAATAAAAAGTTGTTAACGATTGTCGTTTATTCTTGATTTTTTATTATCTTTGCAATGTCTTTCGTAATATCGCTTAATTTTTGTTTGTTTTGCGACCTTTTATCCATCATTTTCTGCAATTCCTGCACCCGATGGAAGAGAGACTAAAACCTTTAGATAATGAAATTGAGAATGAACTTAAAAGCTATATGTATCTGTGCAATGATGTCGTTGGCATCATTCTCGTGTCATGGACAGGATTTGTTGGCGAGTCAGGCCCCTGTAGATAAAAGAATGAAGGCCGTAGACACCTTGTCTCTCCGTCGTCTCATCGTAAAGGAAAATATGGAAAATCCTTCAGCCGATCTTTATAAAGGCTGGGATAATAAATATGCACACCGCTCAACCGAACTTCCCGAATCCTATCGGATTGACCTGCGCGGTTTTTGTATGCCCACTCCAAGCCGTGTGGTGACAAGTAATTTCGGTTATCGTGCCCGTTGGGGACGCCAGCACAAAGGTTTGGACATCAAAGTCTATATTGGCGATACCATCCGCGCTGCTTTCAGTGGCAAGGTGCGCATTGTGCGTTATGAGGCTGGCGGTTATGGCAAATATGTCGTCATCCGTCATGGTAATGGTCTTGAGACCATCTACGGCCACCTGAGCAAACAACTCGTTGCGGAGGATCAGGAAGTACGTGCCGGAGAGCCGATTGGCCTGGGCGGCAATACAGGCCGAAGCACAGGCTCCCACTTGCATTTCGAGACCCGTCTGTGCGGTGTGGCGCTGAATCCTGCATTGATGTTCGACTTCAGAAACCAGGATGTTACCGGTGATTATTTCGTTTTCAACCGCGCTTCTTACGAGCGTGAGAGCGAGGAGGCAACGCGCGAGCGCGGCATGGTTGGCAACGGCGGTTATACAGCTGAGCAGGTGCGTGGCTCTCGCAGCAACTCTGAATTCGGCGAGGGCTCCAGCCAAATGGAGAAGCTTTATCATAAGGTTTCAGCCGGTGAGACCATTGCGAGTATCGCAAGACGCCGCGGTGTCACCGTGGAGCAGATATGCCGTCTGAATCATCTTACGCCGACGACAAAAGTTCGTCCCGGTATGATTCTCCGTTACTCTTGATAGAAATTCTATAGATACCCTACACATACCCTTTGGAACCTCCTTCCGCTGTTGGAAAGAGGTTCTTTTTTTGTGTATTCTGTTCGGTGCAGGATGTTGACGGAATGCTATCGTTTTTTTTGTCCAACTTTCGCAAGGTAATGTTTTCGGATATTGGCTAAAATGATTATCTTTGCAAAAAAACAGCGTAAACAATGGAAAATCCTTTTATCAAACAATATCCCGATTTGATGGCTGGGAAGAAAATCATGTATGTACACGGCTTTGGCTCCTCTGCTCAGTCCGGTACCGTGAAGCGAACTGCCCAGGCATTTCCCAACGCAGAGGTGTTTGCAGAGGATTTGCCTTTGCATCCGGCAGAGGCTATGGATCTGCTCCACAAGCTTTGTGAAGAGCGCAAGCCCGACTTGATTATCGGCACTTCGATGGGTGGGATGTATACAGAGATGCTTTATGGCTTCGACCGAATCTGCGTGAATCCTGCCTTTCAGATGGGTGAGACGATGCACGAGCACAACATGACGGGCAAGCAGGTCTGGCTAAACCCCCGCAAGGACGGCGAGAAGGAATTCCTCGTGACGAAGGCCATCGTGAAGGAATATAAGGAGGTTACAGAACAATGTTTCAGCGGAGTGACTCCCGAGGAGCAGAGCCGAGTGTTCGGACTTTTTGGCGACAAGGATCCACTTGTGCATACTTTCGACCTGTTTCACCAGCACTATCCCCAGGCCGTTCACTTTCATGGTGAGCACCGGATGGACGACCGCAGCTTTATGCATGCGGTGGTGCCCGTCGTCCGCTGGATCAGCGATCGGCAGGAAGGTCGTGAACGTCCCGTCGTCTACATCGACTCGTCAACGCTCCGCGATGACTACGGTCATCCCAAATCGAGTCTCAACAAGGCCTTTGAGATGCTGATTGAGCGTTATCAGGTGTATGTGGTCTGTCCGGCTCCTACTGAGGATCCGCAGCTTAGCGCCGACTGGCAGCAGTGGATTAAGGAGACCTTCTCGGTTCCGGCTTGGAACCATGTGATATTCACCAATCAGAAGGCACAGCTTTATGGCGACTACTTCATCGATACCCATCCCGCTCCCAATTTCATGGGGGCTGGCGTCGAGTTTGGCAGCGATGAAATGAAGACGTGGGAAGACGTGATCGTATATTTCGAAAGATTAGGCGGACAATGACATCGTAGGAATTAAGGTGAAATGGGATGAACGATGTTACTTCCATTAGAATCAAAAGAGAATAAAGCATCAAGAGAGCAGTAACCATGCAGACAGAATTTGAAAAGATGCGCTCGGGCAAACTCTATGACTTTCAGGACCCCGAGATCTACGCCAGTCTGGATCATGCCAAGAATGCATGTCTGAAACTCAACGCGATGACGCTATCCTCACCCGGGTACCGCGAGGCGTTGCGCGATCTGGTGCCAGGCATACCCGACTCGTCGAGCATCTGTCCGCCTTTTCATTGTGATCATGGAAATGGCATCAGAATGGGAGAGAACTCGTTTATCAATTACAACTGCACGATTCTCGACGGTGCCTATGTCACCATTGGCCATGACGTGAAAATTGGTCCGGACTGTCATTTGTTTACTCCTCAGCATCCCATCGACTATCTCAGCCGGCGGGGTACCCGCGAGTCGGCTTTCCCCATTACCATAGGCGATGACACATGGCTGGGCGGCAATGTGACGGTGCTGCCCGGAGTTACGATCGGCGCTCGCTGCATTATCGGTGCCGGATCTGTCGTTGTCCACGACATTCCAGACGATAGCTTGGCTGCAGGCAATCCGGCAGTGGTGAAGAAATCCCTTGCTTCGAAGGAAAGGAAGTAAAGACGACAAAACGAGAGAAACAGAAAAAGGCGCAAGCCTGCAAAATGATGTTGCAGGACTTGCGCCTTCACTATTTGATTGCTGTTGTGGAGAAAGCTTATTTCAACTTCTTATATCCGTAAACAGCGCTTTCACCCAATTGCTCCTCGATGCGCATGAGTTGGTTGTACTTGGCCATACGGTCCGTGCGGCTCATACTGCCCGTCTTGATCTGGCCGGAGTTGGTGGCCACGGCGATATCGGCAATGGTGGTGTCCTCAGTCTCACCAGAGCGGTGGGAGGTCACAGTGTTGTAGCCATGGCGATGGGCCATCTCGATAGCTTCCAGCGTCTCGGTGAGAGAGCCGATCTGGTTGACCTTGATGAGGATGGCATTGCCGGCTCCTAACTTGATGCCCTTCTCAAGGAACTTGGTGTTGGTGACGAAGAGGTCATCGCCCACCAGCTGGCAACGGTCGCCGATGGCTTTGGTCATCTTCACCCATCCGTCCCAGTCGTTCTCGTCGAGTCCGTCCTCGATGGAGTCGATAGGATACTTGCTGATGAGTTCCTCGAGGAACTTGATTTGTTCGTCGTCGCTGAGTTCCTTGCCATTGGGATCCTTGGGCATTCCGTTGGAGAGCTGCTTGTAGTTGTAGAAGTATTTTCCATCCTTCTTCACGGCAAACTCGCTGGCTGCGCAGTCCATAGCAATCGTCACATCCTTTCCAGGCTCATAGCCAGCGTCCTTGATGGCATCGACAATGCTCTGCAGGGCATCCTCAATACCGTTGAGCTTCGGTGCGAATCCACCCTCATCACCCACGGCCGTAGAGAGGCCACGCTTTTTCAGGTTCTTCTGCAACTGATGGAATACCTCTGCACCCATTCTCACGGCCTCGTGCTCACTCTTGGCGCCGATGGGGCGAATCATGAATTCCTGGAAGGCGATGGGAGCGTCGCTGTGGGCACCGCCGTTGATGATGTTCATCATCGGGACGGGCATCACGTAGGTGTTGCATCCGCCGATGTAGCGATAGAGCGGCATACCCAGGGCCTTAGCGGCAGTGTGGGCAGCAGCCAAAGAAACGCCGAGGATGGCGTTTGCGCCGAGACGGCTCTTGGTAGGAGTGCCGTCGAGTGCCAGCATCTTATAGTCGAGAGCACGCTGGTTGGTGACGTCCATGCCTTTCAGTGCGGGAGCAATCTCCTTGTTCACGTTGTCGACAGCCTTCAATACGCCCTTGCCTCCGAAGCGGCTCTTGTCGCCGTCGCGAAGTTCCAAAGCCTCGTTCTCGCCTGTCGATGCGCCAGAAGGAACGCTTGCACGTCCCATAACGCCATTGTCCAATGTTACTTCTACCTCTACGGTAGGATTGCCGCGTGAGTCAAGGATTTCCCTTGCATGAATGTTTTCGATCTTCATATTGTTAGTCTATTTTTTAAATATGTGAAATATAACCTCTGATTATTCCACAGTGTCAATGGAGCTGCCTCCAAATTTCTGTTAGCCGAGGTCTTTCGTTTTCGCTCGCAAAGATAAAGCAACCTGCTTGACGGTGCAATACCTAAAACAGGTGACTTTGTCTATAAGAGGTGTCGCAAAAAACATGCCACCGGCAAAAGGTAGTGAGAGACTGACAAAATGGCGTATTAGGGGCGGTGGGTTGTAAGCTGCCGAACAGACATGCGGGCATGGCGGGCTTGCTCTTGGCCTGGAGTGGGAGTGGCGCAACGCCTATGCTGCCCCTGTTGCTTCTTGATAAAATCTGTTGAAATACTGGCGGAGCAACTGAGGCTGCTCGATGATGTTGCGGATCTCCTTCAGCTTTTTCTCATTGGGCGAATTGGGAATCCACAGCGTGATGTAGCCGCTTGCTGAGTATTTTTCCTTCATGTGGCTGTAAAAGCGTCTCCATTGCTGCTCGCGGTCAAGCTCGGGGTAGTTTTCCAGTCCGAATTCCACGGCTCTCCTGAATACGACGTCACGGTCGAGGTCGCGGTCGGCCTCGGCAACGATTTTACCATAGAGGCTTCTTGGTGCGTGGGAGGCAGAAGCCCGGTGGTCCTCAACGGCTTCTTTCATGATCTTGATTTGTTCTGGCGAGAACCATTTGAGCAGTCGCTTGTCGGCCATGATGATTCTGCCGCCAGTGATGTGATGGATGGCGCGTGGTCCTTCCATACCTAAGTCGTGGTAGGCAGCGATGGTGTAGCACATGTCGGGGTCGGCTCCAACCATTTTGGCCAGCACCATTGAGTTGGCGATGACGCGCATCACGTGTACAAGTCCGTGACTGTGCCCGAAGGCGTTATAGCGCGGCAGGATGTTGGTTTCGATAAACGACATCAAGTCGAGTTTGACGTGTATTTCTGTATTCATATCTTAATCTTGTTTTCAATCTTCAAAGATACAACAATTTTGCCGATTAGCATCCAATAGGAGGGGATTTTTCAGCCGACATCATTTGGGTGGCGTGTTTTGCCGTTTTATGTGCTGTTTCTATGCCCGCTCTTGTTGCTCAGATTATCCGTTCTGGGTCGTCTCCACACCAGTCGATGACTGTCAGCTCGTCTCGGGCGGTTTCTGCGAGCCCACCGGGAACTAAATGCGAGCCCACCGGGCAGCGAGTGCAAGCCCACCGGGCGGCGAATGGGAGCCCACCGGGCGGCAGATGCGAGCCCACTGGGCGGCAGATGGGAGCCGACGGGGCGACAGATGCGAGCCGACGGGGCGGCAGATGCCAGACGGCATGGGTTCTAAATTTTTGGAGGAGAAATGACTGTTTTCTCACAGATTTTGCCTATATTTGCCAGACAAACGATTAACGATAAAATGATACAGTTATGAAGATTTTCGCCATTGGCATGAATTATGCCGAACACAATAAAGCGATGAATGAGACGTTATTGCAACAAGAAGAACCGCCCGTGATCTTCACGAAAGCCGACTCTTCGCTCATCAGCAACCACAAGCCCTTCTTCATTCCCGACGATATGGGGCGTATTGACTACGAGGGAGAGGTCGTGGTGCGCATCTGCCGGCTGGGCAAGACCATCCCCGAGCGCTTTGCCCACCGCTACTATGATGCCGTGACGATGGGCATCGACTTCACCGCCCGCGACATGCAAAGGCACTGTAAGCAGAAGGGATTGCCCTGGGACGTCTCCAAGGGCTTCGACGGCTCAGCAGCCATCGGCGAATGGATCCCCAAAGAGAAATTCCTCGACGTACAGCGGCTCCGCTTTCATCTCGACATCAACGGGCAGACGGTTCAGGACGGCTGCACGGCCGACATGATTTTCACAATCGATAGTATCATCAGCTATATCAGCAGATTTTTCACCTTGAAGACGGGTGACCTCCTCTTCACCGGAACTCCGACGGGCATGGGCCCCGTGGCCATCAACGATCATTTGGAGGGCTGGCTCGAAGAGCGGAAGGTGCTCGACTTCCGTTGCAAGTAATATTTGTTCTATGAGAAGATTATTCACCCTTATCCTCCTCTTGGCCGCCGTCGCGGCCCACGCACAGCGCTTCTTCAATCTCACGAGCGACGAGGTGCGTGTCGACTCTGTACTGCCCTCGTTCGGCTACAGTATCCCATTGCAGGGCGATTACAAGGACTCCGTCTATACTGCCACGATACTCTATCCTGAGTTTATCGACATGACGTCGGCCGATGTGGCCCATTATCGTCAGCTGTCGTCCGACTCGCTGCCCGCGCTTCCTGTGGTGAACAGTTACGTGGCTCTGGCGCGCGGGCAGGCCTCGTTTGATGTCACGTTTTGTCCGCTTGTCTATCGTGAGGGACGTTATCAGATCTTGGTGAGTTTCATGCTCCGCGTCGATAGTTGGCCTTTAAAGAAGGGCGCCAAGCGTTCGCCTGCAGTTTACCGTTCGGGTGCCTCCGACCGCTATGCCGCCCATAGCGTGTTGGCTTCCGGAAGTTGGGCCAAGATCCGAGTGCCGTCGACCGGCTACTATCAGCTCACCGATGCCGTGATTCGCCAGGCTGGATTCACCGACCTCAACAAGGTGCATATCTATGGCTATGGCGGCAACCTGCAGAGCGAGGCGCTCAGTCCCGACGAGCTGGTCAATGAGGACGACCTGAAGGAGGTGGAACAGTGCATTGTCGGCGGGCGCCACGTGTTCTATGCCAAAGGACCAGTGAGCTGGAGCAGTCCTACTGTAACCCAGCGCACGCGCAATCCCTATTCCGACTATGGCTATTATTTCCTCACACAGAACGATTCGGCTGTCCTGACTGTGGATTCGGCCACCTTTGTCAGCAGTCATTATCCCTCGGCCGACGATTATCATTCGCTCTATGAGGTCGACGGATTCTCGTGGTACAGTGGCGGGCGCAACATCTTCGATCCAGAGGCCCTCTACCAGGGACAGTCGAAGACCATCGTGCTCAGCAATCCCAATGGGGGCAGCGGCGAGGCCAAGGTCTACGTGCGTGTCACGTCGGGTGCGGCCTCGACTACCGATGTGGTCATCAACGGAGAGAAAAAAGGCACACTCACCATCACTGCTATGGGAACCTACGACCATGGCAAGGAAACACATGCAGAATATACGGTGGATGCCGCTTCCGTCGACTCCGTCACGCTCACCGTGGCCAGCGGCGGGCCTGTGAGGCTCGACTATGTGGCCGTGACGTGGAATTCGCCGAAGCCCTGCACCGCCATCACCAGCGCCTCGCTGCCCTTGCCGGAATATGTGTACAACATCATGAATCAGGATCATCATGCCGATAAAGAAGTGGACATGGTGATCATCATCCCCACCTCGCAGCAACTGCTTGCCCAAGCTCAGCGGCTGAAGGCCTTCCATGAGACCCACGACGGGCTGAGCGTCAGCATCATTCCTGCCGACGAGATTTTCAACGAGTTCTCAAGCGGCACGCCCGACGCCAATGCCTACCGCCGTTATCTCAAGATGCTCTACGACCGCGCCACCAGTGCCGACGACGCGCCAAAATATCTGCTGCTCTTCGGCGACTGTCTGTGGGACAACCGCATGATCACCCCCGCTGGCAAGAACCTCAATCCCGACGATTACCTGCTCTGCTGGGAGAGTGAGAATTCCTTCAGTGAGATTTACTGCTATGTGGACGACGGATTCTTCTGCCTGCTCGACGACGGTGAGGGACTCAATCCCGCCTCGCGCGACAAGCTCGACGTGGCCGTTGGACGTTTCCCCGTCACCACCGACGCTGAGGCCAAAGTGATGGTGGACAAGGTCATCGCCTACGCCAATAATCTCAATGCCGGCCCCTGGGCCAACACGCTGATGTTTCTTGGCGACGACGGCAACAACAACCTCCACATGCGCGACGTCAACACAGCGGCCGAGGATATCGCCTCGCTTCACCCTGGCTATGAGATCAAGAAGGTGATGTGGGATGCCTATCCGCGCCTGTCCACGTCGACGGGCTACCGCTATCCCGGTGCCTCGGCGGCCATCAAGAAGCAGCAGGCTGAGGGTGCCCTCGTCTTCGATTACGCGGGGCACGGCATCGAATACCAGATCTCCCATGAGGCCGTGCTCACGCTGAGCGACTTCAGGGAGTTCAACAATGAGAACCTGCCCTTGTGGATAACGGCCTCTTGCGACATCATGCCCTTCGACGGTACGGTTGCCACCATCGGTGAGGAGGCGGTGCTCAATGCCCACGGAGGCGCCGTGGCCTTCTACGGCACCACGCGGACGGTGTATGCCGATGCCAACAAACGGCTCAACATGGCTTTCCTCAGACGTGTGCTGAGCTTGGACGACAACGGTAGGCCTGTGACGATGGGCGAGGCACAGCGGCTGGCAAAGAACGACATGATCATCAATTCGGATGGCGACCGCACCATCAACAAGTTGCAATATTCACTCCTCGGCGACCCTGCGCTGCCGCTCAACCTGCCCACCTATACGGCCGTGGTCGACTCGATCAACGGGGAAGCCGTCGGTGGTGCCGCACTGCCACAGCTGAAGGCCGGCGCAAGGGTAAATGTAGTGGGCCACGTAGAGAATGGAGCCGACTTCAATGGAAGCGTGTCGCTCACTGTGCGCGACAATCGGGAGCTCATCACCTGCCTTCAGCAGGAGGCTACCGCAAGGTCGGCATTTCAATACTACGACCGCCCGAAGACGCTCTTCGTGGGTACGGACAGCATCCGGGGCGGAAAGTTCAGCATGAGCTTCACTGTGCCCAAGGACATCAACTACAGCAATGAGGCGGGGCAGATGATCGTTTATGCCGTCAGCTCGGGGCGCATAGCCCACGGCTCCTGCGAGAGCTTCACTGTCGGCGGAACAGCCTTGGAAGCCACCGACTCTATCGGCCCGGAGGTATACTGCTACCTCAACACACCAGAGTTTGTCGACGGCTCCAACGTGAACACGACACCCTATTTCGTGGCCAACATCTCCGATTCGAGCGGCATCAACACAACCGGTACGTCTATCGGTCACGACCTGCAGCTCATCATCGATGGCAGTTCGGCAATGACCTACAACCTCAACGACAACTTCAGTTATAACTTCGGCTCGCATACCACCGGTTCCACCTGGTACAGCATTCCCGCGCTGGAGCCAGGCAGGCACACTCTGCAGTTCAGAGCGTGGGACCAGTTGAACAATTCCACGACAAAGACGCTGACATTTAATGTCGTGAGAGGACTTCAGCCATCAGAGCTGAACGTGAGCACGACAGATAATCCGGCAACGACCGGCACCACATTCATCGTTGGCCACAATCTCGTAGGTTCGGCAGGCACCGTCCGCATTGAGGTGTTCGACGGCTCCGGCCGGCTGCTTTGGCAGCACAGCGAGAATACGTCGGCCACGCCGACGGCCTATACCTACTCTTGGGATTTGTGTACCGATACCGGCGCAAAGCTCCAGACGGGTGTGTATCTCTACCGCGTCAGTGTCTGCGTAGACGGTTGCGTCGAGAAGTCAAAGACCAAGAAACTCATTGTTGTTGGCAATAATTAAGGAGTTTCTGCGTTTTCCTTTCATTAGAATAATCATTTAGAGAGAATGGACAACAAAACGAAAATAGTAATTCTTGCATCTTCCTTCTCGCTCTGTGTCCTGACAGCGGACGCAGACAAGAAGGAAGATATGTTCAATCCTGTCAACACCGCCGTCACGTCTCAGACCATTGCCCCCGACGCGCGCGCCGGCTCAATGGGCGATGTTGGTGCGGCCACCGACCCCGACGTCAACTCTCAATATTGGAACCCGGCCAAGTATCCCTTCAATATCAGCCGTGCAGGTGTCTCCATCAACTACACACCGTGGCTGCGCCAACTGGTCAACGATATCGACCTGGCACAGCTTGTGGGCTACTACCGCATCGGCGACTATTCGGCGGTGTCGGCCTCGCTGCGCTATTTCTCATTGGGAGAGGTGCAGCTCTCCGAGAGCGAAAAAGCCTTGACCATCAACCCCTACGAGATGTCCCTTGATGTGGCCTACTCGCTGATGCTGAGCGAGAAATTCTCCTTGGCGGCCGCCGTGCGCTGGATCTACTCCGATCTTACTTACGACTACACCGACCAAACCTCACCGGCCTCGGCTTTTGCAGCCGACATCGCCTGCTACTATCAGAACTATATCAATATCGGATCGCGCGAGTGCCAGTTGGGATTGGGTATGAACATCAGCAACATCGGCTCAAAGATCACCTTTGGCGGTAGTGACCGCAGCGAGTTTATCCCGACCAATCTGCGTTTGGGTGCTTCGCTCATGATTCCTATCGACGACTACAACCGCATCTCCTTCGCTGCCGATGCCAACAAATTGTTGGTGCCTACCTATCCGCAGCAGAAAGAAGGTGAGTCGAGTGCCGACTATGATGCGCGCGTAGAGAAAGATTATTACGACGTGTCGAGTATCTCGGGTATCTTCAAGAGTTTCTCCGACGCTCCGGGTGGCTTCTCTGAAGAGTTGAAAGAGATTCAATGGAGTGTGGGTGCCGAATATGTCTACAACGACAAGTTCGCCCTGCGTGCAGGTTATCACCATGAGAGCGAGACGAAGGGCAACCGCAAGTACTTTACAGTAGGTGCCGGATTCAAGATGAGCGTGTTTTCGCTGGATGCCGGCTATGTTATCGCAACCGCCAAAAGCAATCCCCTCGACCAGACACTGCGCTTCTCGCTGACCTTCGATATGGATGGCATCAAGGACCTTTTCAGAAGAAGATAGGTCGTTGGCTGGCCTGTTTGTCTCTTACTTAACCGAAAGTGTAGACTTTTATCTAACGCAACAGATATGATCATGCAACAGCCTTCATTCCGTGTGGGCATGGGCTACGATGTCCATCGCCTCGTCAAGGACCGCCCGCTGATTTTAGGTGGCATACAGATTCCTCATACGTTGGGCCTGCTCGGCCACAGCGATGCCGATGTCCTCATCCATGCCATCTGTGATGCCCTGCTCGGTGCAGCCAACTTGCGCGACATCGGTTATCATTTTCCCGATACCAGCGAGGCTACACTCAATATGGACAGTAAGGAGATCCTTCGCCAATGTATTGAACTCATTGCCGAAAAAGGCTACCGTGTGGGAAATGTGGATGCGACAGTGTGCGCGGAGCGCCCCAAAATCAATCCCCATGTAGAAGAGATGAAAGCCTGTCTGGCCGGTGTGATGGGGTGCGACAGGGATCAGATCAGCATCAAGGCTACAACCACCGAGCATCTTGGCTTCACTGGCCGCGAGGAAGGGATCAGTGCCTATGCAGTGTGCTTGATTTACCGGGAGACATTGTAAGTCATGTAGGCTGTGCCCCTGGAGCCAGGGGCGGTGTGGTATTCCGTCAGACTACGGCTGCTTACAAAGTTGATACCTTTTCATTCGTCCTTTCTTTTCGCAGGCTGTCTTGATCAGTATGGCCAGTCTTGTCTTGTTTCTGAAGGCCCGAACAGAGAATCTCCTGTTCGGGCCTTCAGAAATAGGGGGTACTTTTATCTTCTCTGTGGACTCTTCTGGTTCTTGTCTTCTCGTGCCAGCCCTGCCCTTATCCACTTGTCTTGGCGTCGGGAGGCAGTCCCTCGCCACTAACAGCTGTTTGCCGAGAAGTCATCTGCCATGCCAAAACAGCCAAAAAGCGCTGTAAGTTGTTTTCGCCCACACTTTATCAATAAGTAAAGAATCGGTGTCAAGAAAAATAAAAATCGTCATAAAAGGGGCGTTTTGATGTGAATTTTGTGCAATTTGCGCACGAATAATTGATTTAAATCAAGAAAGCATGTTAATAAGATGTAAAGTATGGGCAAATGTTTGGAGGGAAAGAAAAATATGTCTACCTTTGCATCGTCAAAAGATTAATAGATTGTTTAGGTTAGTAGTAATAGATTTAGGTTTTTAGTTATTAGGTTTTAAGGTAGATTAAAAGATTGTTTAACGAATTTACAGGTAACTCGGAGGCCGTGAGGCTTCCCATTACTAAGAAAGGATTTTAGTTAAACATAGGCTTTACACTGCTGCTCGCGATGAGTTGCAGTGTTTTTTGTATATCCCCTTTAGGTGTTGGAACGCACAGTTTTGAAGAAAGGCTCACTGTCTTTCTGCATTACTTGAAAATACGATAAAAAATCTAAATGGAATTGGCTGTTCATTTGAAAAGCCTTATCTTTGTCGCAAGAATTTGAAAGCAGAGACATTATGAAGCAGAATAGAATAAAAGCGGTCCTCGTGGCCGTAGCATTGATGATTTCCATCGGATCTCAAGCGCAGAGCGCACAGACGTTTGTCAATCGCTATAAAGCGTTTGTCAGTCAGGCTTGGCTCGACAAGCAACCTTCTGACCGCTTGATTGCTTACAATGATTCGGTATTTGACGAGCTGACCATCCAATATCATAATACTTATAAGCCGCTGATGAATGCCAACCAGATAGAGGACTATACGGAATATCGCACCCGCTACCTGCGCCAGCGTGCCAGTCGCAAGGCTACGCGGAAAGCCGACAACACCAGTGACAAGGTGCAGAGCAGCGGCAGCAAAGTGGGAGCCAAGGTGAATGGCTTTTTCCGTGGGTTGTTTTCCGGAAAGAAATAGGGTGAGTTGAGACCAAAATGTTTGATGCCTTGCAGGATTCGTCAGTCAGACTGGCCCTGCAAGGCATCAAGCGTATAGATATAGATATGTTTTTTTAGAACTTTCAGACCGTCAGGAGGCCATGGCTATCTTTGAAGGCATGGAATCTTCAGGTTCCGGCTCGCGCACGCCCATTCGGGCTTCGACGACATTCACTACGTAGTCGCCGAGTTTCTCGCATTCCTGGATCAAGTCCATAAACATCGTGCCGATGCCGTAGTCGTACTCGTGGTTGTTGACAGCATTGATGTTCTCTGTTCTCAGCTGATTCCGATAGCTGTTGATTTCCTTTTCGATATTGAACGAACGGTTGACATCACCTGCCTCTCGCCTGTTGGTGAGGAGGGAGTTCATCTGTGTCAGGGCATCGTCGGTGAGTTCAAACATTTGGTGAATCTCGTCGTACTGGTGCTCGACAAAGTCTTCCTTGCCTTTGCGTTTGCGGTTGATGGTGCGTGCCATGTTAAAGCAGCTGTCGCCAATGCTCTCAATTTCGGAGATTTCACGAAGCATGGCGCGTATCTTGCCTTTCGTGTCGTCGCTGAGGTGAGCATCGCTCACTTGGTCAAGATAGCGGGCAATCTCTATTTCCATCTTGTCGCTAATGCCTTCGTATTTCTCTATTCGGGCGAAGATCTTCGTAAATTTCTGTTCATCTTTTTCCTGCAACAGTTCGCGCACCATGCCAAACATGCGCTGGATACGTTCGCCGAAACTCTGAATCTCTTTCTGAGCTTCCAGCACAGAGAGTTCCGGAGTCTTCATGATGCCCACCTGGATGAAGCGCAGGCGGAAGTCGTCGTCCTCGGCGTTGGCCTTAGGCTTGATGAAGTAGCACACGGCTTTCTCCAACTGCGGGATAAACCAGATGAGTACGCCTGTATTGATGACGTTGAAGCAGGTATGGAAGGCAGCTAACACGATGGGCAGCAGCTTGGCCTTCTGTGCCGTGGTATAGCCTGTGCCGGTGGGGTCGTAGCCCACGAGCGAGCAGACGAAATTGACGAAGGGATAGAACAGACAGAGCACCCAAATCACACCGAACACATTGAACAGCAAGTGGGCCAAGGCCGCGCGGCGGGCCTGTGTGTTGGCGCCGAGGGCGGCGAGGTTGGCTGTAGCCGTCGTACCGATGTTCTCTCCCAACACCAGCGCAATGCCAAGATAGATTGGCAGGACGCCTGTGGAGCAGAGCAGGATGGTGATGGCCATCACGGCGGCAGAACTTTGCACGATGCAGGTGATGGCGGTGCCGATCAGGACGAAAGCGATGATGGACCAATGGCTGTTGACGTCGAACGAGGAGAAGAATGCCATTGCCTCAGGATTGTGTTCGAGGTCGAGTTCCTTTCCGGCGGTGCTGAGGAGCACAAGGGCGAAAAACAAGAAGGCTATGCCGAAAAGGAAATCGCCGAAATAGCGCTTGCTCTTGCTGTAGATGAGGATGATGCCGAGGAAGAATGCGGGGAAGACCACCACGGTGAGGTCTACGTTGTAGCCTAACGACATGATCCAGGCGGTGAGTGTCGTGCCGATGTTGGCACCCATGATGACCGAAATGGCTTGGGCCAGGGTCAGGAGTCCGGCATTGACAAAACTCACGGTCATCACGGTGGTTGCCGATGAGGATTGCACGGCACAGGTAATGAAAGTACCCGTAAGCATGCCTGTGAAACGGTTGGTTGTCATTGCGGCCAGGATATGCCGCAGTTGTGATCCGGCCATCTTTTGCAGGGCTTCGCTCATGATCTTCATTCCGTAGATCAATAGGGCAAGCGATCCCAATATCTTGCAGAAGATAAGCAGATAAGTGCTCGTTGTCATATAGTTGTGTTGTATTCGATATTACAATTGTGTTGCAAATATACGAAAAAAAAGAATATCTTTAGCTTTCATACTTGGTTTTTTTTGTGGCAGTTGCTTTGATTCCTTTTTCTGATGGATTGTTTTCATGGGGAAAGAGGGTGCTGTCGGTATTATCTTGGAGTATGGAGCCGGTGCCCATGCCGATGATGGATGGCGCAGATGTGCTGAGGCGATGAGGCACTCCTGGGGGAAGGGCTTGGCCGCAGGCTGTTTTCGATCGTTTTGGGCATGAATAGGTTCTTTTTTCGGAATTTTCACAGAAATGTCTGATGTTTTTTGCTTGATGTTGCGGGATTTTTGCTACCTTTACCCGACCTTTATCATCGGCGAAGGAGCCGAGGAAAAATTAAAGAAAAATGGCTATGAACGCAAAAGAAGTACAGATACGTTGTAAGAACAACGGTCAGACCCTGTCGGTGCCGACGGGCAGCACGCTCTCAGAGGCATTTAAGACCAGTGGGCTCGAAATGACTTTTGGGCCGATTTGTGCCAAGGTAAACAATAAGGTGGAGGGTCTGCACTATCGTCTCTACCACAACAAAGACGTGGAGTTTCTTGATATGAGGGAGGATTCGGGCATGCGTTGCTATACGCGCTCGCTATTCTTTGTCTTGTGCAAGGCCGTCCACGACCTTTATCCCCATTCGGAAGTGATCATCGACATTCCGGTGTCCAACGGCTACTATGTGGACTTGGAGCTGGGACATGCCGTGACTTTGGAGGACGTTGATGCCGTACGCCGCCGTATGCAGGAAATCATCGATGCCCACATACCCATCACGCGCCACGAGGTGCCCACCGAGGAGGCCGTGAAGATGTTTCGCGAGAAGGGAGATGAGGCCAAAGTCAAACTCCTCTCCAGCTACGGACAACTCTACACCACCTATTATCAGATCGACGACTACGTAGACTATTACTATGGATCGCTCCTGACCAACACGAAGAAGCTCTATCTGTTTGGTGTGGAGAAATATTTCGACGGAATGCTGCTCCGTATTCCCGACAAGAAGAATCCGGCCGTTTTGCCCGAGATGACCCATCAGGACAAGATGTTTGAGATCTTCAAGGAGCACCACCGATGGCAGCGCATTATGGGCGTACGCACTGTGGGCGACTTCAACAAGTTTGTTGAACACGGTCATGCCACCGACCTCATCAACATCAGCGAGGCCCTGCAGGAGAAGAAAATCGCTACGATAGCCGACGAGATCGCCAATCGCAAGAATGTGAAGCTCGTGCTGTTGGCCGGTCCGTCGAGCTCGGGCAAGACCACGACCTGCAAGCGCCTCTCCATACAGCTCATGACCAACGGACTGAAGCCTTTGCAGATTTCGCTCGACGACTACTTTGTCGACCGTGAGCATACGCCGAAGGACGAGAATGGGGAATACGACTATGAGAGCATCTACGCCCTGAACCTCAAGCTCATCAACGAGCAGTTCAACGCGCTCTTCAGGGGCGAGGAGGTGGAGTTGCCGAAGTATAACTTCCAGACGGGCGTGAGCGAGAAGAGCGGAAAGAAACTGAAGATGAATCCGGACAACGTGCTCGTCGTAGAAGGCATTCACGCGCTGAACCCCGAGTTGACCTCGCAGATACCGGACAATCAGATTTTCCGCGTCTACGTTTCGGCGCTGACCACCATTCTGCTCGACGATCACAACTATATCCCAACGACCGACAACCGTCTGCTCCGCCGCATTATCCGCGATTACAAATACCGTGGCGTGAACGCCCAGGAGACCATCCACCGCTGGCCTTCGGTGCGCAAGGGGGAAAACAAGTGGATATTCCCGTTCCAGGAGAATGCCGATGCAGTCTTCAACAGTGCCATGCTTTTCGAGCTGGCCGTGATCAAGCAGCAGGCCGAGCCGCTGTTGGAGCAGGTGCCCGAAAGCTGTGAGGAGTATTCGGAGGCTTATCGACTGCTGAAATTCCTGAAATACATCAAGCCCATTCCCTATCGCGACGTACCGCCGACGAGTCTGCTGCGGGAGTTCTTGGGAGGAAGCTCCTTTAAATATTGATTCTCAGGCACACACGCAAAGCAGGGCGCATATTGAAAAATATGCGCCCTGCTTTGCGTGTGTGCGGATGGGAGGAAAAACTGCGGCAGGCAGTTATCGGGCAACGTATTTCTTTCCGCCCCTGATATATAGGCAGTTGGGCTGCTGCCCAACTGCCCTGCCCGAGAGATCGTAGCAGCAGTTGTTGCCGGTGCCACGGGTCGCAGTGGTGGCTGAATGGATGGCCGTGGGATCGCTGACAAAGTTCTTCAGCTCACTCAGCGAGCTGTAGGCCCGGCCTGTCTGGTTGTCGAAGAGCGTGCTGTTGTACCAGCCCGATGTCACGGCGTTCTGCCAGTCAATGCCGTATTCGTTGGCTTCGGGCCACCACCAAAAGAGTCCCGTCACGTTGGCGTGCCGGTTGAGCGTGGCGATGAGGTCGTCGGTGAAGTCCTTCTGTCCCTCATCGGTATAGGGATAGGTGGATGAGAAGTCGTAGGTGGAGCCGCTGATGGCCCAGTGGGCGGGATAACCCGTCTCGACAATCATGATTTTCTTTTCGCTGTAGCTGTTCTCCACTTGCGAGAGGGTGGAAGAGAGTGTGGTGAGAGAGCCGTGGAAATAAGGATAGTAGCTCAGTCCCAACACGTCGTAGTCAACGCCGGCCTTCTGCATGCGGCTCATGAAGTCGAGCAATACTGTCGGGTCGCAACTTCGCTCGGAGTGGAGGATGACCTTAGCCTCGGGGCAAACCTCGCGGCAGGCTTTTGTGGCCTGGCGGAGCAGGGTGGTGAAGCGTGTCCAGTTGGCTGCGGGACTGTTGGTGTAGCAACGGTTGTCCTGGGTGCCGCGTGCGCCCCAGAGCATGCCAAAGGATATCTCGTTGCCCGTCTGAATGTAGTCTGGGGTGGCACCGGCGTCTTTCAGTTGCTGCAAGGCATCTTTGGTGTAATGGTAAAGTTGGTTTCCCAGGCTGTTGCCGCCGAGCAATTGCCAGTCGGCAGGAGTCCATTGCTTGGCGGGGTCGGCCCATGTGTCGGAATAGTGGAAGTCGAGGATGAGCTTGAAGCCCTCATCCTTGATGCGCTTGGCCAGCGGCTTCACGTAGGCTAAGTTTTGCACCACGCCTTGCCTCTTCTCCTCCTCGGTGGCGTTGGCTGGTTCGACGAAGAGGCGCACGCGCATGGCGTTCCATCCCTGTTCTTTCAAGAAGGGCAACAGGGATGGGATGGCATTGCCATAGTGGTCAAAGTATTGTGCACCCTTTTCTTCGTAGGAGGGCAGGAGAGAGAGGTCGCCGCCCGCGAGTTTTTGGGCGGAGGAAGTGAGGGCGAATGCCGAGAGCAGCGTCGCCAAGAGGTAATGGAATGTTTTCATTTCGGGTTGTATTTTGTTTTGCTCACAAAATTACAGTTTTTCGGTCAGAGTGCAAAACATTTGTCATTCATAATTCATAAATATGGCTGCGCGCCCCAGTATCATGTTGTTCCACGCCCTGTAGCTATTCAGTTCCCCACGGGGGCCTTTCCCTGAGCAAATCGGGAAATGTAATATGGTAACGTATTGCAGAGCATCCCCCCTCTCGCTCTATCCTCGGTCATTTTTCGCAACGAATGAAACGAATCGAATACACATTCGAGGAATTCTTCGTTGAAGAACTTTATTTTTATTATGCAAGCGACATTCGCTGAACTGTTACCTCGTCCCACATGGAAATGATGCATTCTCTGTAAAAGTCAAAGCGAATGATGATAATCGTGGCGACCGCCGCGGTCTTGTGTGGCTTCCGCCGCGGTCTTGTGTGGCTTCCGCCACAGCGTCGTGTGGCTTCCGCCGCATCATTGTGTGGCTTCCGCCGCAGTGTGGTGTGGCGACCGCCGCAGTGTAGTTTAACGCTTTTGGTTGTGTAGTTTAACGCTTTTGGTTGACTACTTTAAGCCTTATTTTTAATGTTGGTTGACCCGGTTAAACATTACTTTTATATTTGGTTGATACATGTGCGGCTTAGTCACGTTTATGGTTGTAGTTTAACGCTTTTGGTTGAAATGAATAGTTGTCAACAAAACGGCCGGTGCAGTTGTACCCCTGCACCGGCCGAAACTCTTATCATGTATTTTGTATAATTGGTTGCGCGAATCCGCAACTCCTGACTATAATTACTTTTTCTCGCCCCCGATGAATTTCACGCAGATGGCACCGATAATCAGGAAGATACCGGATACGATCATCATGTCGCTTTGGTGGCTGCCTACGAGTGTAAGGAAGAGACCGCCACAGAGAGCGGCGACGATTTGCGGCACGCAGATCGTGCCGTTGAAGAGTCCCAAGTAGGCACCCATGTGGCCGTAGCCCTGCAGGGCGTTGGTGACGAAGGTGAAGGGCATGGCGAGCATGGCGGCCCATCCGCAGCCGATGAGCAGATAGGGGATAAACTGCAGATACTGGTTGTGGAGGAATGGGATGATGGCGAAGCCGATACCGCCGATGACAAGGCTCACGGCGTAGGCCACCTTGGTGTTTTTGAACTGGGGGAGCACGGCCGCCCAGATGACGCTGCCCACGGCCTGCACGGCGAAGAGTACGCCCACCCAGTTGGCTGCGGCCTGGAACTCGGCCGACTTCGGGTCGGTGGTGTTCCACACGGTTTCTGCAATGGCACCCGTGGAGTAGTTCCACATGTAGAGGAAGGCCGCCCAGCAGAAGAATTGCACCAGACCCACCTTCCAGAAGGTTGCGGGAGCGTTTTTCAGCAGCACGAGCCAGTTGGCCGAGTCCTTCTCCTTATCTTCCACCTCTTGCTTCACGCCGTTGTATTCAGCGTATTCCTTAGGATTCCACTCGTGCACCTTCAGTGTGGTGTAGATGACGCAGAGAATGAGAATGGCCGCGCCCACATAGAACGACCAAATAACGGAGTCGGGCACAACGCCTTTCGGAGCCACGTTGCTGATGCCCAGGAAAGTGAAAATGAAGGGAAAAAGATAGCCGGCCACACTGCCCGCGTTGCAGAGAAACGACTGGATGGAGTAGGCCCTGGCCTTTTGCTCCTCGTTGACCATGTCGCCCACAAGCATCTTGAAGGGCTGCATGGCCATGTTGATGTTGGTGTCGAGAAACATCAGGGCGATGAGTCCGAACGTCATGGCCCCGCTGACGGTGAGCCCGAGCGAGCCCGCGTTGGGGAGCAGGCACATCACGAGCACAGCCACGGTGGCTCCTATGAAGAGGTAGGGGATGCGCCTTCCGCCGTGCCACCAGGTCTTGTCGGAGAGCGAGCCCACGATGGGCTGCACGATGATGCCCATGAGCGGTGGTAGGATCCAGAAATAGCTGAGGTTGTGTGGGTCGGCGCCGAGTGTGGCGAAAATGCGTGAGATGTTTGCGCTCTGAAGCGCATAGGCGATTTGCACGCCGAAGAATCCGAAGCTCAGATTCCACAGCGACCAGAAATCGAGAAAAGGCTTCTTTTTTAATTCTTTATTCATGTTGTGTCCTGTTTTATTTGCTTTTAATAGGTTTTTATGCATAATTCATAGTCATGGACGGAGAGCAGTCTGTTCCCTTTGCCATAGTGCGTTATGCATTATCTTGTAGTCCCGCGGATGATGAGCTTTGTTCTGACCACGCGGCGTTCCACCTTGTCGAGAGGGGAGAGTCCCTCTACCTTATTAATAAGAATGTTGGCGGCCTCTTCGCCCACTCGTCTTCCGCGCTGCTCCACGGTGGTGAGCATGGGGTCGCAGGCGATGGCCCGCTCGCCGTTGGTGAATCCGCAGATACTCACGTCGTCGGGCACACGGTAGCCCATGCGCTTCACTGTCTGCAGGATTCCGATGGCCGTGTCGTCGTTGACGGCGAAGAAGCCGTCGGGACGCGGTTCCATGTCCATGATGGCTGGCGTTATCATCTTGGCGTCGTCGCGGTTGTCGCAGATGCGCACGTTCTCCTTGCGCACCTCCAGTCCGTATTTTACCAGTGCGTCGTGGTAGCCGTTGAAGCGGTTTTTGGAAATCTCCATCGTCACGGGCGAGTTGTAGCACACGATGTTGCGGCATCCCGTCTCGATGAGATGCTGCACGGCCGTGAAAGCGCCCATGTAGTCGTCAACAACCACGCGCGACGCGTCCACACCTGTGCAAATGCGGTCGTAGAACACGAGGGGTATACCGTTTTGCATGAGTTTCTGGAAGTGGTCGTATTGTTGCGTGTTCTTGGCCTGCGACACGATTACGCCGCATACCTTATTTTTATAGAAAGCTTCGCAGATTTTCTTTTCGCGCTCGTAGCGCTCGTTGCTCTGAGCCACCACCACAAGGTATCCTCTGGAATAGGCTTCCTCCTCAATGCCGCTGAGGATGGTGGAAAAATAGAAGTGGGGAAGCTGCGGCAGGATGACGCCGATGAGCTTGGTAGATTTAACGCGGGCGTGTCGCAACTGCTCGCCAATGACGTTGGGGAAGAAATTATTTTCTTGAGCATAAGTCTGTATTTCCTTGCGACGCTCCTTGCTGATACGAGGGTTGTCGCTCAGCGCGCGCGATACGGTCGCGACCGATACGCCGAAGTGTTCGGCAATGTCGCGCATAGTGATGTTCTGTGGCGTTTTGGTAGGTTGATCGTTCATCGTTGTTGACAACGTTACTGGTGTGTCAGGCCTTTTTAGTTTTTGATGTTGCAAAAGTAGTGAAAGATTCTATTTTCCCTATATTATAATAAGGTGTAAGTGAAATTCATTCAGTGCAAACGTTTGCATTAACTGTATAACGGATTTTTCATGATTTTAATCTTTATTGTTGCAAATAAAGCTAAATTTGCAACCGAAATAGAACGGGTTCGTGAGCGGACTGCCTGCCGCCTGCCCAACCTGGAAGAAAACCAATAGCCTTAGCCTTTGATGCACCCCTCCTTGAACCGTGCGTTGAGGCCGTAGAAGCGAAAGTTGAACTTAATGACACATAAAATCTCTTAAAAACAAGTACAATGATGAAGCAGGTAAAATTTAGAATGCCTCTAAGGATGCTCGCGCTGTTGTGCGTGATCTTCCTTTCAGCAACAGCCTTTGCACAGAACATCACTGTCAAAGGTAACGTTAAGGACGCTACCGGCGAGCCGATCATTGGTGCCACAGTCCGCGCAGCCGGACAGGATGGTGGCGTCATTACCGACTTTGACGGTAACTTCACGCTGAGCGTTAAGCAAGGCACCGAGCTGACCGTATCCTATATCGGATACCAAGATCAGAAGGTGGCTGCTGCTCCCCAGTTGAGCATCACCTTGCAGGACGCCTCCCAAAACCTTAACGAAGTTGTGGTGATTGGTTATGGTGTGGCCAAGAAAACCGACTTGACCGGTTCTGTCACCGCCCTTACCCCCGACTCCAAGAACAAGGGTCTTGTGGTCAACGCACAAGACATGATCCAGGGTAAGATCGCTGGTGTGAACATCACTAACGCCGGTGGTACTCCTGGTGCAGGTGCTACGATCCGTATTCGTGGTGGTGCCTCACTCAACGCCTCCAACGACCCTCTGATCGTCATCGATGGTGTGGCAATGGATAACAATGGTGTCCAGGGCCTGTCCAATCCTCTGTCACTGGTTAACCCACAGGATATCGAGAGCTTCTCCGTGTTGAAGGATGCTTCCGCAACGGCTATCTACGGTTCTCGTGGCTCCAACGGTGTCATCATCATCACAACAAAGAAGGGACATGGTGGTACGAAGGTTTCTTATAATGGTAGTTTCACCGTCAGCACAAAGAAAAAGACTCTCGATGTGATGGACGGCGATTCTTTCCGTGACCTGATCACCAGTCGTTATGGTGCTGATAGCGATGCTGCCAAATTGCTTGGTACAGCCAATACTGATTGGCAGGACCAGATCTATCGCACAGCTTTCAGCCATGACCACGCTGTTACCGTGAGCGGTACCATCGGCAAGGTGCTTCCTTATCGTGTAAGCGGTGGCTACACCGACCAACAAGGTATCTTGAAGACTTCTGACTTCAAGCGCTTTACGGGTTCTTTGAATTTGAGTCCGACACTTCTCGACGATCACTTGAAGATCAACTTCAACGCAAAGGGCATGTGGGCCAAGAGCCGCTTCGCCAATACGAGCGCTGTGAGCGCTGCTGTTTGGTTCGACCCGACTCAGAGCGTCTACGACTATACTTCTGCTGATGCTGCCAACTTTGGCAACTACTTTGAATGGCGTGATAAGGGTACGGCTCTCGCCAACGACAAGTATCCCTATACTTATTATACATTGGCAACGAAGAACCCTGTTGCCCTTCTCAATCTGAAGAACGACCGCGCCATCAGCCGCGACTTGATGGTCAGTGGCGACATCGATTATCAGGTTCATGGCTTTGAGGATTTGCACTTCCACGTGACCGGTGGTATGGATATCGCCGAAGGTAACCAGAACACCGACATCGATCCTACCTCTCCTGAGGCTTTCTACTATGGCAGCTACGGCTACAAGAGAATTCTGAAGCGCAACTTCCAGGGCAGTGCCTACGCTATGTATACTCACGACTTCAAGGACAAGCTCGACAATCACTTCGATATCATGGCCGGTGCCGAGGAGTCTCACTTCTGGAGAAATCAGCACAACCGTACATTCTCTTATTCTGATGCTTGGAACGGCGGTCGCAGCGAGATCTATACCGACGACGGTGTTGACTACAATGGTGATGGTGTGAAGGAAGACTATCACTACAAGACAGAAAACTACTTGGTTTCTTACTTCGGTCGTGCAAACTGGAACATGATGGATCGCTACTTCGTCACTTTCACGTTCCGTGCAGATGGTTCCTCTCGTTTCAAGGATCACTGGGGCTACTTCCCCTCAACGGCTTTCATGTGGAAGATGAAGGATGAGAATGCCTTCAAGGACATCAAGTGGCTGTCTGATTTGAAGTTCCGCGCTGGTTGGGGTATGACCGGTCAGCAGGAAGGTATCGGTGACTATGGCTACATCGCCAACTACACCATGAACTCTGGCGCTCAGAACTACTACTATGTTGTTGGCAACGGCAACCTCGCTCGTCCTAACGCTTTCCAGAGCGACCTTACTTGGGAGAAGACCACAACCTACAACCTGGGTCTTGACTGGGCTCTCTTCAACCGTCGCCTGAGTGGTAGCTTCGACTGGTACTACCGCAAGACTACCGACTTGCTCAATACGGTGTATGTTCCCTCTACTGCCAACTTCCGCAACCAGGTGACCAAGAACATCGGTGCTATGAGCAACACTGGTTTTGAGGCTGCCATCAAGTACATCGCCATCGACACAGAAGACTGGCACTGGACTTTGGACTACAACTTCACTTACAACTACAACAAGATCACCAAGCTCACTGGTGGCGACAACGCCGACTACTATGTAGCCGTGGGTAGCAACTCCTTCGGTACAGGTAACACCTGCCAGGCTTTCGCAGTGGGTCATCCCGCTTATACCTACTATGTATATCAGCAGGCTTACGATCAGAACGGCAAGCCCATCGAGGGTGTCGTTGTTGACCGCAACGGCGACGGTGTGATCACCTCTGCCGATAAGTACTACTACAAGCAGAAGGACGCTCCTGTGACCATGGGTCTGTCTTCTCGCCTCGAGTGGAAGAACTGGGACCTTGGATTCTCTCTCCGTGCAAGCCTTGGCAACTATGTGTTCAGCGACTTCGCTGCCGGTATGGCCAACTGCGGTCCCAACGCCCTCTTGACCAACGACAAGTATCTGACCAACCGTCTGCTCTCCTCTGTTGAGGACAACTTCCAGTCAGCTGATGAGACCGTAACTCTGACCGACTACTGGGTACACAACGCTTCTTTCCTGAAGATGGACAACATCACCCTGGGCTACAGCTTCCAGAATCTCTTCAAGACCGCTGGCTATCACGGACTGAGCGGCCGTGTATACGGAACTGTGAACAACGTGTTCACCATCACAAACTACGACGGCATCGATCCTGAGATCCAGAGCGGTATCGACCGCGACGTTTATCCACGTCCTATCTCATTCATCTTAGGTCTGAGTCTGAATTTCTAAACTTATAAACAGAACAACACAATGAAACATTTCATTAAATATATTATTCCTTCAGCTGCAGTTGTGCTCAGTCTGGGCTTGTCTTCCTGCGCCGGCGATTTGGATGTAGATCCTATCGACCCGAACCAGACTACAAGCGGTGAGAACCTCGCCGACAACCTGCTGAACAAGTGCTACGCCAATATGGCTCTCGCCGGACAGAGTGGTCCTGACGGAGACTCCGACGTAGACGGTATCGATGGTGGTACCTCTGGTTTCTTGCGCCAGCTCTTCAACCACAACGAGCTCGCCAGCGACAACTTCGTCTGCTCTTGGGGTGATCCCGGTATCTCCGACTTCAACTACATGGAGTTCAACTCTTCCAACGTGATGACCGCTGGTCTTTACTATCGTTGCTGGGCCGGTATCAAGGACTGCAACCTCTACCTTGCCAATTATGGCGACGCAGACGCTGAGAAGGCTGCTGAGGCCCGCTTCATGCGCGCCCTCTACTACTACGAGCTGATGGACCTCTTCGGCAACGTGCCTTTCGCTACATCGCTGACCGAGAGCCCTGTGCGCATCACTCGCTCCGACCTCTGCAAGTGGGTTGTCTCTGAGCTCCGTTCTATCGAGAACACGCTCTCTGCTCCTACGTCTACTCCCAACGAGGGTCAGGAAGGCTACGGTCGTGCCAACAAGTACACCGACCAGCTGCTGCTTGCCCGCATCTACTTGAACTCTCAGGTTTATACCGGAGTTGCCCGCAACGACTCTGCTCTCTACTATGCACAGCAGGTGATCAAGACTTCTCCTTACAAACTCCACACCACAGCCAAGTCTTCCAAGTGGACGGCCTATCAGGAACTCTTCATGGGCGACAATGGCCAGAACGGTGCTGCTGAGGAGAGCCTTCTCTCACTATCCCAGGATGGTGCTACTACCGCTTCCTACGGTACTACATTGTTCATGATGGCAAGTACTGAGGCCAGTACTCTTGAATTCCAGGATGGTTATGTTTCCAACAACACCACAGAAGGTTGGGCTGGTAACCGCGCACGTCCTGAGCTCGTCAGAGAGTTTTTCCCCCGCGACGATGCTCCCCAGGATGCCAATGTGAAGAATATGTACACTGCAGCCGGCGACGACCGTGCTCTCTTCGAGAACTTGGGGGGCAAAACCCTGGAGAATACTCAGATTGCTACATTCACCAAAGGTTACACAGTGGCTAAGTGGAGCAACTGGTATGCTGGTTCAGGCGAAAAGCACAATGCCAAGTTCCCCGACACCGACTTCTTCTTCTTCCGCCTCGCAGAGGCTTATCTCATCGAGGCTGAGGCCGACGCACGTATCAATGGCGGCACTACTACCAGTGTCGGTACTGAGGCCATCAACGCTCTGCGTAGCCGTGCCCATGCTTCGACGAAGACTACAGGTTACGACCTCGACTACATCTGCAACGAGTGGAACCGCGAGTTCTACAGCGAGCTGCTCCGTCGTCAGACCCTCGTACGCTTCAACCGCTATGGTGGCAGCAACTACAACTGGACATGGAAGGGTGGTGTGCCCGATGGTCGTGGCACTGCTACAACCTTGAACCTCTTCCCAATTCCTGATCAGGAAATGAACACACTGGGCTCTATCCTCGTTCAGAACCCCGGTTATTAATCAAATTCATTAAACAGCACATAAAATGAAAAATATATTAAGATCAACATTGCTGTTGCTTTGCGCCGTAGGTCTGTTCACGGCCTGCGATGATGATCGCGATAACAACCCGACCATCCAGGATCCTACTTCGTTCGTATTGAACACGCCGGCTACAGCTTCCGATGTCATCGACCTGGCCAACTCAACTTCGCTGAATCTCACCTGCAGCCAGCCTGACTATGGATTCCCCGCTTCTACGGTCTACACCGTTGAGGCTGCTACAAAGTCGGACATGAGCGACGCTGTAACAGTGGCCGATGGTCTGACAAACACAAGATTCAGCATCGATGCTGCCAACCTCGCAGCCACTCTGACTTCTCTCGAAGTGGCTCAGGGCAAACAGGAAAGCGATTTCCCGATGACGATCCCTGTATATTTCCGTGCAACTGCACAGGTTATCTCTCCTGCAACGAAGGATACTGTTCCTGGTTCTAAGATCGTTTCCAACGTTGTTGCATTTCAGAAGGTCAATCTCGTGTTCTCCCTGCCTCCTTTGACTGCTCCGTCTAATCTTTACGTTGTGGGCAACTTCTGCAACTGGGATTGGAACAATAGCCTGACGATGACAGAGGTTTATGGTTCTCGCGATAATTCCAATACCACTGCCACTTTCTGGCATATGGTTTACATCGACGACAAAGGTATCAAGTTCAACACCAATACCAATTGGGATGGTGGCGAGAAGGGTTTCTCAGGTATTACTGTCGACCCAGCCAGCGAACTTGGTTCTTCTATCCAGGCTTCCAGCGATGGCAACATTGCTTCCTCAGCTCCCGGATGGTATCTTATGATAGTCAAGGCTACGGTCAACGGCCGCAACATAGACTACACCGTCACCTTCAACAAACCTGAGGTGTACCTTATCGGTGTAGCCATCGGTGGATGGGACGAGGGTAATCCTGCCGGTCTCTTCACAGCTCCTACTACTGCTGACGGTGAATTTGTATCGCCTGCTCTGCCCGCACTTCCCGGCACCGACGATGGTTGTATCCGCATGTATTGCAAGGTACCCGGATATGACTGGTGGAAGTCAGAGTTCATCGTGGGCGGCTCATTCGGTACAAACATTGCCTATCGTGGCACCGGTGGTGACCAGGAACGTGTAGGCTGTACCGCCGGCCAGAAAGTTTACTTGAACTTCTTAAAGGATACCGGTTCTATTAAATAATCGGATTTAAAACAAGTCAATTTATCTTTCACTGTCTTGCCCAGGTGGGCTTCCGGGTTTGCCTGGGCAAAGACAGCATCGAATGAAAGTCATCAATAAATTATGAAAAAGTTATCATTCTATATCACTTTCGCTCTCATGAGCCTTGGTCTCGCTTCTTGCGGTGGCGATCTTTATGAGGACTGGGCTGATCCTCAGTCAAATCCCCAAGAGGACGCCATCACCATTCCCGGCTACAAGGCCTCTGCTGTCAATCCTATTGACCTGGCCACGGTGGCTGCCGACTCTGTGGATGTCTATTCGATGAGCTCTGCCACGCTGCCTGCTGGCTATTCTCTCACTGCCGGCCGTATTGTGCTCACTCCGCAGGGTGTGGAGGGAGCCACGGCCACCACGCTCAGCACTTCTGTTACTGGCAAGGCTGCCAAAGCCGACCTGCAGGCTCTCGTCGAGAGCATATATGGCAAGGCTCCATCGGCCCGCACTTTTGCCGGCCATGTCTACACTAGCGCCATCAAGGACGGTGAGGCCTGCCTCATCGACGCAGGCGAGGTGAAGGTGGTCGTAACGCCTGTCGCTCCCAACATCGAGAGCGCCTACTATGTGATTGGCGGCACTGCAGATTGGACCGCTGATGGCGCAAGAACCCAGAAGTTTAGCCACAGCGCCACCAACGTCTACGACGATCCCGTGTTCACCATCACCATCAAGGCTGCCGAAGACGCCGACACTTGGTTTGCCATCGTTGGCGAGAACGAGCTCAGCGAGGTTGCCGCCGGCAACTGGAGCAACGTGCTCGGCACCACCAAGGGCAATGGCAACAACGCCTACGACGGAACCGTGGAGCGCCTCGACACGCGCGCCAACATCAAGGCAGCCGACCAGACCGCCGGCGACTGCTCGTTCAAGGTGCCCGCTTCCACTGGAGCCAAGTACATCCAGATTGAAATCAACATGATGGACTACACCTACAAGATCACGCCGTTGGCATTCCAGCCCACGATGTATGTGGCCGGCGACGGCAATGGCTGGAAACAGGTCGACTACCTCACCACTTCCACCTACGACGGCACCTACGACGGCTACTTGTATCTTGGCTCTGAGTTCAAGATCTGCTCTGAGACAAGCTGGAACGGCACCAACTACGGCAAGGACTTCTCCACCGCAGGCGACGCAGCCAACATGACGGTGCCCGATGGCGAAGGCTACTACAAGATGCACGTCAACTTCCTCTCCAAGAGTGTGGAGCTCACCAAGATCACCCGCATCGGTGTCATCGGTGACGCCACCCCCGACGGCTGGAACTCTGACCAGGCCATGACCTACAACAAGACAGACCGTTGCTGGGAAATCAAAAACATTACTCTGACCAACGGTACGATCAAGTTCCGCGCCAACAATGGTTGGGACATCAACTGGGGTGGTAAGAAGGACAAACTGACTCAAGGTGGCGACAATATCGCAGTCTCTGCCGGCACTTACAGCATTAAGCTCTACGCTTGGGCTGACGGCTTCGCAAAGTGCGAGCTCACAAAGAAATAAGTTATAATGCTTCATCGAAAGTAAATAGGCAGAGCTTCGGCTCTCTCTGACAAGGGCTTCCCCAATTCGTGGGAAGCCCTTTTTTAATGCATACTTCACAATTCCTAAATTCTAACTCTTCATGATAGGCATTTCCCCCAGCTATTACGATTAAACATGCGGTGCGGTGGTTGGTCTTCCCCGGCCTTTATATGCAATCCCGCTGGCCTCCATATGCATTCCCACGGGCCCCCATATGCAATCCGATGGGCTGGCTTATGGAAGACGGCATGATTTGGCGTATTTTATGATATGATAATGCCGTCCCCGGGCGTCTCTTAGCCCTTGACGGAGATTGGAAAAAATGGGCAACGGGCTATTCCTGTATGGGTGTAATAGGTTTTGCGCATAGCCGCATGATAAAATTCTTAAAACCAAAGGATTTGTGGATTATATTCATTATCTTTGCCCGACAAAGATTCTTTGGCAAATATGATGGAATAAATATACATAACGATGAAACTTTCTCGACTAATCCTTATTACCCTTTTCCTGTTCCTCTTCACGGAGTCAAACGCCCAGCGGTGTTACTACCGAAGTTTTCAGGATCTCGACAGTGGCCGTTCTGTCCAGGCAGACTTCCGGATGCAGCGGCTGAGCGTGAGAAAACTGCGCCGCCATCTCGGACCGGAATATCGGCTGAAGTGTGGCCTGCATACCAAGCGTAAGATTCTCAATAATGCGCTCTTCGTGCAAGTAGACAGTGAGTTGTTTGTGAATGGCCGTAAGCTCTTGAGCGACGACGTGTCGGTGGGCAAGGGATTCGCTCCCTGCATGCGAGTGGGAAACGACAGGGTGGCGTTTATCAGCGTCAGGCGCGACCGTGCCTTGCTGAGGGCCACGCCATCGATGCTGGAGGATATAGCCTTTCCCGATGATGACTATAACGAAGGTGAATTGCATGAAGAGTACAAGGTGCACTACAAGCCGGACGGTGCCTATGTGGAGAAGGAACTGGCCGATGACGACGACCTCCTCAACCGCGTCGCCTATGCCCTCGACCGAAAAAGCAAAGCCAGGCGCCGGATGGCGAAAATCCGCTCATGCTACTTTCTTTTCAAGGCTGACCCTACTGATGCCCGCATTGTCGATGCCCGCTATATGCGCTACTTGCTTGCGCCCTATCCAGGTTTGCAGGAACAATATATGAAACTGGATCCCGCTTCGCGCGAGGATCCTATCGTCATTTGGCAATATCTGAGACAAATAAAATGAGAAGATTATACCTGTTATTCCTTCTGCTGTGTGTCGCGTTGACTTGCCCTGCACAACAGAACCGGCAGCGTGGCGACGGCCCCGACAACGTTCTTGAATATTCACCCTACGTGGCTGCCTGCGCCCTGAAACTCTGTGGTGTGGAAAGCGCAAGCTCCTGGAAGAGGTTGGCCGTGAACGGCGGACTCTCGTGGGGCATTGCGGCGGGTACGACCTGGCTGCTGAAACATACTGTCCATTCACGTCGCCCCGACTTCAGCGACAATCATTCTTTTCCTTCCGGTCACAGTTCGATAGCCTTTGCCGGAGCCACCATCCTTTGGCAGGAATACCACCACGTGTCGCCCTGGATTGGCGTGGCGGGATATGCTGTGGCCACCTACACCGCCATCGACCGTATCGACCGCAACAAGCACCATTGGTTTGACGTCATTGCCGGTGCGGGAATCGGCATCGCCGCTACCCATGTGGGTTATTGGCTGGGCGACAAGATTACGGGCAGCCGTAGCCGCTATTCGGTGGGTGTGGGCCCCGGTGGGATAGCGATGTTGGTGAGGTTGTAGACTGTCGTTTCAGATCTTATTTCTTCCCCGTCACCAGGATCATCACAGCCGCGATGATGGCTGCGAAGCCAATGGCCACGGCCCAGGTGAAGGGTTCGCCCATGACCAGAATTCCCACGCACATGGCCGTGAGCGGCTCAAAGGCACCCAACACGCTGACGGTGGTGGCTTCAATGAGGTTGAGGGCCCGCAGAAGTGTCACGTTGCTTACCATCGTTGGGAAGAGGCCGAGAAGCATGAGGTTGATCACGTTCGACCAACCGCTCAGCGGTGCCATGCCACCATACACAAACGAGCTGTAGAGCACGAGCATCAGCATGGAGATGAAAAACACATAGAAGTTGATCTTTACCGAATTCATCTTGTGGATGCGCATCCGCGGGAATACTACCATATATACGGCGTAGTCGAAGCCTGAGAAGATGGCTAAGAGTACGCCCGTGAGCTTTGTCTCGCCCGTCTCACCGAATCCGCTCAGAAGATAAACACCCGCTACGGCCAGCGCCAGCGCCACGTAGGTGGGCCAGTTCAGCCGCTGGTGGAACAGCAGGGCTTCGAGCAGCGTCGTGAATACAGGATAGGAGAAGAGCAGCGTAGTGGCAATGCCCGAAGGCATGTAGCTGTAGCTGGTAAACAGGGCTACGCCGCTCAGCGTGTAGAGCAGTGAGAGAAAAGAGAGTCGCAGGGCATCGCCCCAGCTGAGCCTTAGGCTGATGCGTCGGGCCACAAGATAGAGCAGCATGAAGAGCGAGCCGAAGGCAAACCGGTAGATCAGTACCGACGGCAGAGGCATTCCCGTCTTCAGCACGGGAATGGAAAATAAGGGGATCAGTCCGAAAAAGCCCGCCGACAACGAAGCGTTGATGTAACCGCTGACCCGGGCTGACGTCTGTTGAGATTTCATGGGTTGTTTGTTTGTAGGGGTTGGGGTGGAGAATGGAAGCGTGTCTGCTTCTGATGGTCTCCCCTCTATTCGTGTGGAAAACGATAAGCTAATAAAGCAGTAAGAGTCCCGCGAAGGCGGCATAGCAGATCATGCGGATGGGGTTGATCTTCACCCACATGGTTCCCACGAAGGTGGCTGCGAAGAGCATCACGCTGATCCAGAACTGCCAGGGATTGACGCTTGGCGAGGAAAAGTTCTCCTCGTTGATGAGCAGCAGTGTGGCTGCCGCCAAGAGACCCACAACGGCCGGGCGCAGACCCGCGAAAGCGCTCTGCACGGGACGGGTGTTCATGTAGCGCATAAACATCTTGCTGATCAGAATCATCAGAACAAACGACGGCAGCACCAGGGAGAAGGTTGCGCAAGCTGAGCCTAACACAGCCATCAGTTCTGAATATCCGGCGTTGTGCACGGCGACATAGCCGCAGTAGGTGGCGCTGTTGATGCCGATCGGCCCCGGTGTCATCTGGGAGATGGCTACGATATTGGTAAACTCGGCCGTCGTCAGCCAGTGGTGGTGAATTACGGTTTCGGTCTGGATGAGCGAGAGCATTCCGTAGCCTCCGCCGAAACCGAAGAGGCCTATCATAAAGAAAGTATAGAAAAGCTGGAGGAATATCATGCTTCGGGATTGTTCAAAAATTGACCGTAGACGAAACCGCCGATGCCGGCGAAAAGGATAATCCATATCGGATTGACGTGCAGTGCCCAGATGAGCAGGGCCGACACGACGGGAATCCAGGCATTGGCCCAGGAGATATGGGCACTCTTGGCAAGACTGAATGTAGGGACGGCGATGAGAGCCACCACAGCCGGGCGTATGCCGCGGAACATGGCCGCTACCCATCCTATGTTCATAAACTGGTGGAAGAACATGGCGATGAGAAGAATGAGGAGAAAGGAGGGAAGTGCCGTGCCCAACGATGTGCAGGTGGCCCCTTTGTTGCCTCTGAGCTTGTAACCGATGAATGTGGCGATATTGATGGCGAATACTCCCGGACAGCTTTGGGCAATGGCTATCAGGTCGAGAAATTCGTCTTTCTGTATCCAGCGGTTCTTCTCCACCACCTCTTCCTCGATGATGGGTATCATGGCGTAGCCTCCGCCCAAGGTGAAGGCCCCAATCTTGAAGAATGTCGTAAACAGCTTCTTGTACATGATCATGAATGAATGTGTTTGCGACTGCAAAGTTAACACATTTTGGAGGAAGTAGCGAATAATCCGGTAACAATGTGTATGGACTTGCCCGTAACGAAGGGAATGGCTTGCAGCTCAGGTCCTGTGGTAGTAGGGTTGTAGATGAAGACGTGCGAAAGGATTACTCCTCGATCTCGGAGAACGACTTGGCGATGTTGCTCAGAAAGCTGCTCATGGTCTCAAACGGCGCGTAGTCGAAATATTTCATGCTGCGCTTGAGATTGCGGCTCAGCATGCCGCTGTTGTTGGTGATGAATCCCGACCGGTTCTGTTGCAGGTGCCACAGTGCGGCGTCGTCCTCTTCGTTGTGGATGAGCGAGCGCAGCACGATGCCCCGTGCGCCTTTCTCCACCTTCCTAACAAAGGGGCATTCGTCCTCATCAAAGTCGAATACCTCAATGAGTATCGACCCCTCCAACTGGGCCATGCGCTGTATGTGGAGTGAGGCCAGCCAAGCGTCGAGCTTCACGAAGTCTACCTTGTCGCCCTTTGTGCGGAGGTAGGAGCCCAGACTCAGAATCAGTTTCAGCGAAACGCCGGCATTGATCATGTTGTAGACGTTGGCTACGATGATGTCGAGCAGTTGCAGAGTTTCCACCGAGCAGTCGATGGCGTGGCGTTCACCGTTGCGTATCTTCTCTAATCGGTGCTTGAACAGCGTGTTGGACATCTTGGAGACGGGCTTTTGCTGTTGCGGTGCCTCTTTCACCGTTTGCTCGGCCTCCTCCACCATCCTTTTGGGAATGTTGCATGCGGGCTCCTGCTGATAGTTTTGGATTCCCTTGAGCGTGATGTCGGTCACGCCCTGGATCTTTGCTATCTGCATCAGCCTGTTCCACTTGAAGGCCGACATCGGTTCTATGTCCTCTTGCTCTCCTAATGAGCCGGAGAGAAGCAACCGAAAGAAATTCCGCTGAATGATATCCATCCTAATAATTCAAAATTCACAATTCATAATCATGCATCATGGGCTGTGCGGCGCCACTAATTCCTGCCTCCCCCCTACTTCTGTTTTCCAACTCCTGACTTACGAGTATCGCTTTGGGAATCTGAAGATGATGGCAAGCAGAGAGCAGATGCCTATTGCCATGGGATAGTAGAGGTTGGGCAGAATCTGCATAGGTCCTATCTCAGCCAGGCCGGCCGCGAGAAGCATCTGAACACCGTAGGGGATCAGTCCCTGTACCGTGCATGAGAACGTGTCGAGGATGCTGGCTGCCTTGCGACGGTCTACACCGAAACGGTCGCCTATCTTTTTTGCGATGTCGCCCACCGTGAGAATGGCTACGGTGTTGTTGGCCGTGCAGAGATTGACGAGCGACACGAGGGCTGCAATCGACAATTCAGCTCCCCGACGAGTCGAGACGTGGCGGGTGATGAGGTAGATGATGTAGTCGATACCTCCATTCTTGCGTACGATCTCGAGCATTCCACCAGCCATCATGGCAATGATGATGAGCTCGCCCATGCCGAGAATTCCGTTGCCCATGGCTCCAAACCATCCGTAGATGTCATAGCTGCCGTCGGCAACTCCTATGATTCCGCACAGTGCCAGGCCTATAGTGAGCACGGCCATCACATTGATGCCGCAGATGGCAATCACGAGTACTGCCAAATAGGGGATGACCTTTACGAAGTCAATACTCTCATTCTGTGTTGGAGTCTCCATTCCTGCGCCCATAAAGGCGTAGATGATGAGGATGACCAGTGCGGCGGGAGCTACAATCATCACGTTGACACGGAACTTGTCGCTCATCTTGCATTGCTGGGTTTGTGTGGCCACAACCGTCGTGTCTGAGATGAACGAGAGGTTGTCGCCAAAATAGGCTCCACCGACTATGGCTGCTGTGAAGAGTGGAATTTCGCTCCCTGTTTGCTGGGCAAGTCCTGCCGCTATGGGTACGAGTGCCACGACAGTTCCCACGCTGGTACCGATGGCGAGCGAAATGAAGCACGCCGCCACAAAGAGTCCCGGAAGAATCATGCTTGCTGGCAGGAAGGCGAGCGTGAGACTGACGGTGGCATCGATGCTCCCCATTTGCTTGGCCGAGGCAGCGAAAGCCCCTGCCAGCACGTAAATCCAGAGCATGAGCATGAGGTTGCTGGCTCCGGCTCCGCGACTGTAAGCTTCGATGCGCTGCTTGAGCGAGAAGCCGCGCGAGGTAATGATGGCATAGACACTGGCGAAGAGAAACGCCACGGTCAGCGACAGGTTGGTGTCGCTGCTCTTGTCGCCCGTCTGTCCTACCGAGTGGATGGTGAAGAGAATGATGAACACCATCAGCACCACCATTGGCGAAATGGCTAAAATTCCTTGCTTTCTATTCATTAGCATTTTCATTAATAAGCCTTCGGCCATTGCGGGAAGACTGTTTGCAGGGGCTTCCGCGATGGTCAGAAACTCTTTCTCCTGTAGAAATCGATGTTCTCAGGCGTGAGGAGCTCTATTGGCATATAGTTCACTGGCGTAACTTCCTTCTTCAGCACAATGGCGCGGAAGAGTGTTTCCAGGCATTGGTAACCCTGCATGAAGGCGTGCTGACATACGAGGAAGGATATGCTTCCCTCGCGCATGCACTTGTTGTTTTGCGTTGTGAAGTCGTAGCCCATGATCTGGACTTCGCGGCGGTTGGTTTTCTGCAGAAACTTTCCCACTAAGGAAGCGTGCGCGCCAAGTGTGATGCAATGGTGTATGTTGGGGTGGGCGTTGAAGAACTCCTCTAACTGCTTGTCGTATTGCTCCGGCGTATCTTGGCTGTCGAGGTGAATCTCCAAGATATTGACTTCTGGAAAATGATCCTTCATGTAATGTCGGAAGCCTACTTCGCGGTTGGCTTGCTGCTTACTGGTGCTCTGCCCGTTGTTGAGATGCTTCATCAGCATGATCTCCTTTTCCTTTGCAGCCAAAAGCATAAACATGCGGGCTGCGAAATAACCGCTTTGGAAAGAGTCTTGCCCGAAGAAGGCCAACGGCTCGAGGTCGGGCATATAGCTGTCGAGCATCACAAAGGGGATGGACTCTGCATGGAGATGATCGGTGAACTTGCGTGTGGCTTCAAGGGAAGAGGGTACGAGAACGAAGCCGTCGGGATGCTTTTTAAGGCATTCCTCACCAGTCTTCACCAGTGATTCGTTGTCGCAGCGATCGTAATAAACGATGTCTGCTTTGATTTGGAAGTCGCGTCTGATGCGCTCGCACTCTTTCACACCGAGTTCTACCTCGTCCCAATAGGCCTCTTTGTCATGTTTGGGGATGAGGAGAATGAAGAGATATTTCTTATTGTAAGCCAGTGCTGAGGCATACATATTGGGCTGATAGTCCATCTCTTCCAGGGCTTCCCGCACTTTTTCTACCGCTTTTTTGCTGACGTTGGCGCGATTGTGTATCACGCGGTCTACGGTTCCTACGCTCACACCTGCGCGCAGAGCAATATCTTTTATCCGGATTCTATCAGACATACATGAGCTAACTTTAGTTTGTTGCAAAATTAAGAAAAAGAATTGAATAAATGAAATGATGTAGTCTTAAAATCCTACATAGGTCGTTTTCCTGTTTCCTGTTGGAAAAGATTTCCTGTTTTTTTGGCGTTTTAGTGACGGTTTGACAAAAAGCAACCGATGGTTGGTTGGGCTTCCCGGCAAAGTCGGGCTGGTAAGGAGATAAAAAAAGAGGCAAGAGGATAGCTCTTGCCCCTGTAAAGATAAATCGTAGTTGGATGCGGCTTTGGACGCGCAGTGGTCTTCTGATGTGTTATTTCACAGCTTCCACTGTATATCCGGCCTTGCGCAATAGGGCGAGGACGCCTTTGTCGCTGAGCAGGTGTAGGCAGCCTACGCAGAACAGCGTGGGACGCTCTTGCATGAGCTGCGGCATCTTGCCCATCCAGTCTGCGTTGCGGTTGAAGATGAGCTTGTCCAAATCCTCTTGCGTAGGGTCGCAGCCGTTGTTCCACTTGGTCTCGTAGGCTTTCCAGATGGCGGCTGTGTCCTGGGCCATATAGGCTTTGGTGAGGTCCTCTGTCAACTGCAGCGACTGGTCGGGGTTGTCGACCAGGCACATGAGGCCCTTAATTTGTTTTGAAATAGGATCGCCGTAGAGCAGTTTGGCCTGGAACTCGGCCGTCTCCAGTCCGCCCACAGGCTCGTTGTTGTTGAGGGCCTGCTTTTGGAAATACTGGTCAAACGAACTGGTCGGATCGAATTCGCCCATGTGGTGGGTGAGGTAGAGCAGGACGGTGAAATTGGTGCTGAGCGCAGCCGGCTTCATGCTGCCCATCTGCTGCATCACGGCGGGGTTGTTGAAGTCGGTTTGCATGGTCTTCATCATAAAGGCGTTGACGCGCTTCAACTGTTCTGCCGACAGCACCTGATTGATTTTCTGTCCTTCGCCAAGCATCATGTTTTTCATGATTTCTTGTTGTGTGGCTTGCATTGAGTTGGGATCCATTTTCAGTTCGCCGTATACTTGCTCGGTGGAGTCGAGTGCCATTTTCGCACCGGGAATCTGATTGACAAAAGCCACATTGGCCAAATGGTGAGAGCCGATGATATAGGAGGGCTTTGTCAGGCCATTGCCCGAAATCCTATAAAGCACTTGGGCTTGCGCGGCGATGACGAAGCCGCAGCAAAGCATGAGGGTGAGGATGGTTTTCTTCATTGTCGTTGTTGTTTGTATTTACTGCAAAGTTAAGTTTTTTTCTTAAGACCTCAAAATTTGTCTTCGATTTTTAATTGTTGTTTCGATCATTTCTAACAGTTCGTCGTCGTGTTTTCAGACTGTCGTTGCCCGAGGATTCGAGAAAGACCTGCTGTCACTTCGCCACTGTCATCTCAGGGCAAGGTTGTAATTGTAGTAGCTGGTGTTGGCTGTGATGTCCTTGACCACCTTGATAAACGGTGGAAATCTCACCTGCTCTGTATCCTCTACACCTTTTGTCTCGAGAATGACGAGGTTGTTGATGGGCTCTTTAAATGAGTCTACCTCAAAGTATTGCCCTTTCCAGATGAAGCTCATGCGGTGTTTGCGTATCGTGTGCCGGTAGGGGTCTGCCTGCTGCAATAGAGAGTGGTATACGTTGGAGGTGATCTGGCGTTCGGTCTCTACCTGCTCATTCTCAGAGATGCGTGTCTTTGTCGTGAGCACATACACACACTTTCCTTCCCATGTGCGCTGTCGCAGCCTTGACTCCGTGTTGGGGTCGGAGCTGAGGTAGGTTTGTACAATGTCGCTCTCGATAGCGTCGGGGACGGTGCCCGTGATTTCCACCACGTATTTGCGCTCTTCGGTGATGGGCTGTGCCAGTCCAAGGACGTTGGAGATCTCTTTCAGCACCCGGTGGATCTTGGCTTCGAAGTTCTCGTGGTTGTTGATCACGCGCAGATGCGGATGTCCTGTCCAGGCAGCGATGACCTTTTTGTCGAGCTCACGTGCCATGCGCAGTCCTTCCTCATCGGAACTTTCACGGCGTTCCTTGTTGTTGGCCGTGGTGTAGAACTGCTCGGCCCCATCTGCAGCTGAGACAAGATGGAGTACGGCGTCGTAGCGCTCATCGCGCAGTTCGGGCGTGGTCGTGCCGACATCCTTTGTCAGTCTGTCCCAAAGCGCGGGCTCCATATAGGCCGAAATGTCCATTGTGCCTCGGTCGCAGACGATGATGGCGGGCATGCCGCTTGCCTCGGCCATGCGTGCGAAGTGGTCTTCCAGCTCCAGTTGTGTCAGGAGCGTAGCCTTCTCTTCCTCATAGAAGAAACCGCGGTTGGGCGTGGTATAGTCTACGCCTGCCTGCGAGAAGAGCGTAGGCACTTCGGGGATGGTGAATACTTTGAAACCGAGGCTGGTGAAATGTTCGATGACGCGCACCAGCGCTGTGGTCTTTCCGGCACAAGGTCCGCCGGTGAGTACTATTTTTCTGATTTGACTCATAACAGAAGAATGAATTTCAATGAAAACCAAAGTTGAACAGATAATATGTACAGTGGCCACACGAAGCGCCACTGCACGAAACCCGCGGTGAGGGCATTGAACACGCCACCCGTGCCGCGCAGTGTGCCGCTCATCATTCCATAGGTGACGGCGAAGAGCGTCAGGCAAAAGCAAACAGTGGGGATGAAGCCTTGGGAAAAGCTGCTGGGGAAGAGATGGCCCGTCACACCGAGCAGGATGGCATGGGGAACCGCAGTGAGCAGCAACAGCACGACGGCGACGCCTACCGCCTCAGCGGCCACCAGACGAAGGGCAAACCGCTGACGATAGTCGAGCTGCTTGAGGTTTCTCAGTGCGCCGACGACGCGGCTGCGGTCTACGGTGCCCCAGGCGATGGCACCTAAGATGAGCCACACCAACAGGGGCTGGGCCAGGTTGTCGTCGATGTGCCCGCAAAACCAGCGTATGCCCTCGGCGCTGAGCAGCGAGCGCATGGCGGCCTGGGGCATGGCGGCTGCGACGAGCCACGACCCGATGACGGCCAACAACTGAGCTGCGACTAACAGCAGTGCGATGACACCATAGATCTTGTTGTTTCTATTTCTCATTGTCGCGTAACTTTTCCTGTGCCTGTCTTGTAATCGGCAGCTGCCCCCCAGTCTCACGGTGTCCTCCGTGGGGGTAGGGAGGGGGAGGAAGCGGAAGTGACAGGATGGTTATTCCTCGTCGGGTTGCAGGTTGTCGATGTCGAGGATACGCAGCTCGATGGCCCTCACCACGAGCCGTGTGGCGTTGACGCCCGCGCCTCCGTTGCCCTCGGGGAAGAGTTTCTGCACCAGCTCGTTCTGCCGCTTCTCCAGGCTCTTCACGCCGAAGGGCATGCCACGCAGATTGGTGATTTGCTCCTTGGTGTAGCCAAGGGCGAGGTGGCGCAGAAAACGTTCGTCGTATTCGTCAATCTCATAGTTGACCAGTGCTTCCTGTCGCTGCAGCGAAGCGTTGACGCTCTGCTTGAAGCGTTCCACGATGCGCTTGAGGATGGGCTGGTTGAACACCAGGCGCTTGCCCTGCACGACGCTGAGCACGTCGCCGCGCGTGAGCATCTCGCCCGTCTTGAGGATGATGCCGTCGCAGCCGGCGTCGAGAGCGTCGACCCACAGTTTCTCGTTGAGGATCTCACCGGTGAAGATGAGCACCTTCACTTGTGGAAACTGCTCTTTGGTCTGCCGGCAGATCTCCACACCGACGGTGGTGGAGCCTCCCAATCCGAGGTCGAGCAGCACCAGTTCGGGCAACTGCTGCTTGATGAGCCGCCAATAGGCTGTGTCGGAATCAGCTGTGCCGATGATCTCTGCCTCGGGGATATCGCTCTTGATGATGCCTTCGGTGCCTTTCAGTTCGAGAGGCACGTCTTCTACGATGATGATTTTGAACTTATCCATTTATTGTATATTTTCTTCGGTAGTGTAATGAGAATCTTTGATGTTGTCTCCTCGTTGACGGCCCGTATGCCGCTGGCGCGCAGGTTGGTCACCTCGCCCATGTCGCGGACGATCTGCCTGCAGACAAGGAAGTCGAAGTTTGCCGTACGTGGCGTGAAGAGGTTGTGGGCCTCCTCGTCCGTGAGGTGTTGGTCGAGTGTCAGTACCACATGGGCATAGTCACCGTTGGTGGTTGTAAGCAGGTGGCTGGTGTCGGCCCCTTGCTTCCTCAGCAGGTCCATCAGATAAGCCGTCATGTCTCTGTCGGCGGCAAAGGCGTTGCCTGCTGCCCGCATGGCCTGGGCTGAGAGCAGCGCGTAGAGCTCGCGGTAGTAGACCACCACCTCGCGTATCATGGGCAGCTGTTCCTCGTTGCCGTCGATGAGCTGGCGTATGCGCGAGGGATAGTACATCGTCTCATGCTTCAGCGTCGAGAGACAGTTGTCGAGCACGTTGTTGCTCACGTGGAGCCGGTCGTCCTCAAGGTTCACCCGTCGCAGCTCGTCCTCGGCGAGTTCCAGCGAGGTCTGCTGCTGGCGTTCGGCGTCGATGCTCTTTTGCAGGGCCTCCCTCACCTGCGTGACGATGCGGTTGAGGGCGTCGAAGCGGTCGCTGTAGAGGCGCGGACCGTGGTTCCAGATGTTGTCGATCTGGTGTATCTTCTCTCCGACCGTACCGTTGCTGAGCAGAATGTCGTTGATCTTGCACACGCGCTCCACACAGATATTGTCGAAGAGCTTGTGGCGGTAGTAGAGCATATAATAGGCGGGAAAGATGCAAAGCAGCAGCATGGCCAACAGGGCGATGGCCACATTCTTGTTGGTCTCGGTCTTCTGCATCAGCCGCACGTAGTTGTCGAGGGTGTTGTCGGCGGTCGACAGATGGTACAGCTGTACGTAAATGCCGTTGTTGTACTGGTAGAGTTCCCAATCGTGCAAGGCGAGGGCTGCGACAGCGCATTCGTTGCGCATAGACAGGATGACCCTGTAGTCGACAGAGGCCTTATGGGCAAACCACTGCAGCTCGCCGGCCTTGCCGTCGCCATTGATGCGCATGCGCCACAGACTGTCGGGGTAGAGTGCCTGGTATTGCCGGTTGAGATACTTACACACGCTGTCGCCCATCTCTATGGTGTGGGCATAGCGTCCGGCCACATTGCTCTGATAGCAACTGTCGGCGAAAGCCCGGGCCAGCCCAGCGTTGTTGTCGGTGACGTAGGACGCGTGGGCTTCTACGCTCAGCGAGCAGCCAAAGAGAACAGCTATGGTCATGCGCACGATGCCTTTGGGCAGACGGAAACGGAACGTGCTGCCTTTGCCCAATTGGCTCTCGGCTGTGATACTGCAAACGTTGAAAATCCTGCTTACCTTGCGATATTTGTCGATGATGCCCTTGCAGTTCATCAGCCCGAAACCATGAGAGCGTTGAGAGTTAGGAGTTGAGTCGAGAGAGCTGGAAATTGGGGTGTCTGTGCCATGCTGAGGGCTTTGCCCTTTGCCACTCGACAGGCTGGGCATGCCGCCACCGTCGATGATGGGCTTGTGGTCGAAGATGTGGGCCGTTTGTTCCTCGGTCATGCCTTGCCCGTTGTCGCTCACGCTCACCTCTACGTAGTCGGCCGTCTCCTTGGCGCTGATGCTTACGCGTCCGCCCCGCGGGGTGAACTTGCGTGCGTTGTCGGCTAAGGTGTTTACCATGAAAAGCGTCAGCGTCTTGTCGGCCTTCACCATGGCGTCTGTGGGTTCCACGTCGAGCGTGATGCCTTTGAGCCTGAATCCCATGCGTGACATCGACACCACATCGAACAGCCGTTGCAGGGGGAAACTCTCGATATGGAGCGACAGCTCGCCCTGTCTCATCTGAATCCATTGGGTGAGCAGGGCGTTGAGTTGGTTGATTTCGTCGGTCAGCTCGGCCACATAGTCGTATTGTGCCTTGCGCTGCCGTTCGTCGCCACGTTTTTCCATCAGCCGGTCCACCTCGTTGGCAATCCGGTCTATGAGAGGCCGGATGCTGTTGACCAAGTGGATTTTGGCCCGTTGCTCCATATTTTTGCGGCGGTCGGCCTCCAAGTGTAGACGTGCCATGGCAATCCGGTCGTTTACTTCCTCATGTTTTTCCTCTTCGCGCTTCAGCGCCTTCCGGTTGCGCTCGTTCCATTGCAGGAGTGGCTTGAGCAGGTCGTCGGGCGAGAACCTCCGCTCGCTGCGGCGGCGCATGAGTCCGAAGGCATAGAGCAGGACACTCACCACGACAATCATCAACACCACCGCCGCGAGCATGATGTTGAGCGTATGCGACGTGCGGTCCATCTGTCCGGCTCGCGCCTCAAACAGGCGGTCCTGTCGTGTCTGCTCCTGCAGGTCGAGGTAGAGGTTGCGGTTGTAGTCGCTCTTCTGCTTGTCGTCGATGGCCGAATAGGCCAGCGACAATTGCTCGCGGATAGAGGCCACGAGGTCCGGCGCGCGCTGTATCACGGGGTCGCTCTCCAGCGCGCGCCTGAGGTAATAGATGGCACCCTTGTAATCCTTCAGCATCCAGTAGCATTGGGCCAGCGTGCGGTAGCCGCCAGCTATCTGGTACACATCGCCATAGCTGAGGAAGATGTTGAGCGAGCGTTGCGCCAGATTGCCGGCCAACAGTGAGTCGGGCATGTTGTCGACGTTGACAAACTGCAGCCCGCTGCGATTGTCGTGAAAGAGTTTCGGCCCCGTCTTCGGATCGGCCAGGTGCTCACTGATCGATTGCAGGCTGTTGGCCTCCCAATAAGGATAATTGGCGTTGACGGCAAGGAAGAAACAGTTCAGCAGGTATTCTATTTCGTGTTGTGCGATTTCGTCTGGGTTTCCGTCGCGCAGCACGCCTCCCGAACCGATGTTGTAATAATAGTTGAGCAGTTGGGCGGTATCGGTATTGATCACCCCCTGTGGGTCGATCTGATAGAGGGCATCGTAGGACTCGCTGGTCAGTCCCATATAATAGAGGTAAGTGGCCAAAACAATATGGTATTCGCTGAAGGCATAGATCATGCGCTTCTGCTCGTGGGGATTGAGCTCGCCCTGTTCTTCCTCTATTCGTTTCAGTCGCCTTTGGGCCCGCTCGCGGAAGTCGTAGAAGTCCTTGTTGCGCGATTGCCGCTGGCAGAGGCGCATCAGCTGGATGTCGCTTATGAGAAGTTCTACCTCGTTGTTGGTGGCCTTCGAGACACTTTGCAGCAGACTGTCGGCACGCTGATAGTTCATGTGTGCGATGTCGACAAAGGCCAAAGTGTTCAGCGCCTCGGCCTCACCACTGTCGTATCCCCGTTTGCGGGCGAGTGAGAGAGCCTTTTGGGCCAGCGCCTGCGTCCTGCCCAAATTGCGGTAGCGCTCGGCATAGGCCGAGGTGTTCAGCTTGTCCACCTCTTCGTCGTGAGAGGGTGAACAAGCCGAAAGCAACAGCGCAGCCGACAAGACAGCCGTCAGCAGCGCCATACGTTGAGCGAGCGTCTTCTTTATGTTCAATTTCGTTTCAGGCAGGATGCCGCAAAAACACGGTGATGGTTGCGGCTGTCTTTTTTTTGTTTGATGCAAAAATACGTTTTTTCCTTGGTTTTTGGAAATAAAAGACAAAGTATTTTCCTTTTGGCCACAAGGCTTACTGCCGAATTGGCTTTTCTACGGCATTGTGTGGCTTTTGCCATGCTGTTGTGTGGCTTTTGCCATGCTGTTGTGTGGTTTTTGCCATGCAGTTGTGTGGCTTTTGCCACACGATGCTGCGGCGGTCGCCACTCGATTTGGCTAAGCGCACTGAGTGTTGCACGGCGCCCGCCACGATCTGCGGCCGCCCCAATAAAAAGGTCTCAAAAAGGTCGGTCTGTGTGCTTGTCTTGTTCTTGTCACTCAGATGTGGTTGTATGGATGTGTAATCGATTGCGCGTCTTTTGTGCCCAATTGATTTAAATCAAGCAAGTGTAGATCGCCAAAAAAGCGTAATTTTGCAGCACTATCGCTAAGCCCTGTGCTTAGACAACCAAAAATACGACTTAAAAAAACAATTTATATGAACAAGAATTTTAATGCTATGCTTGCCGCATTGGCCTTTGTGCCATGCACAGCCTTTGCCCAGGGGTGGCAGGACAACTACCAGGGCGTGATGTTGCAAGGATTCTCGTGGGACAGCTATGTCGACACGCAGTGGTCCAACCTGGAAAGTCAGTCCGACGAACTCTCAAAGTATTTCTCTCTCATCTGGGTTCCCCAAAGCGGCAACTGCAACTCCTCATGGAATGTGATGGGCTACATGCCCGTCTATTATTTCGATCATAACTCTTCGTTTGGCACCGAGGCTCAGCTTCGTTCCATGATCAGCACCTTCAAGGCCAAGGGCACGGGCATCATCGCCGATGTGGTGATCAACCACCGCAACAACTTGGGGGGCAACGGCTCGTGGGTGGACTATCCTGCCGAGACCTACAAGGGCGTGACCTATCAGATGACTTCCACCGACATCACGGCCAACGACGACGGCGGAAAGACCAAGGCCTGGGCCGACGCCAACGGCTACACCCTCGGCAACAACGATGAGGGCGAGGACTGGAGCGGATGCCGCGACCTCGACCACAAGAGCGCCAATGTGCAGAAGATCATCAAGGCCTACGAGGACTATCTCCTCAACGACCTCGGATATACGGGCTTCCGCTACGACATGGTGAAGGGATTCTCCGCCTCTCACATCAAGGACTACAACACGGCCTGCAACGTGCCCTTCTCCGTGGGCGAGAACTGGTCGGGCAACAGCACCATCTCCAATTGGATCGACAACACCGGCAAGACCTCCGCAGCCTTCGACTTCCAGTTCCGCTATGCCGTGCGTGATGCCATCAACCAGGGCAACTGGGGCCTCTTGGGCAGCAACCAGTATCTGGTCAACAACAACTACAACAACGGCAGCTATCGCCGCTATGCCGTCACCTTCGTGGAGAACCACGACATGCAGGATCGCGGCACCACATCCGGCTACAGCCCCGACCCTATCCGCAAGGACACCTTGGCCGCCAACGCTTTCATGATGGCCATGCCCGGCACGCCCTGCGTCTTCCTGCCCCACTGGAAAGCCTATAAGGCCGACATCAAGAGCATGATCAACGCCCGCAAGATCGCTGGCATCAGCAATACCAGCACCTACTTCAACATGCGCAGCAGCGCCAGCCTCTATGCCGTCAACACTCAGGGCAGCAAGGCTCATCTCGTCGCTGCCGTAGGCAGTGGTGTCAACGACTATGCGCCCAACAACTCTTATGTGAAGATCCTTTCGGGCTACCACTACGCCTACTATCTCAACAAGGAGGCCGAGACGGCATGGGTGGCCACAGCCTCTGGTACCTATACCGATGCCTTTGACGTCACCCTGCAGGCCGTCTCCAACGATGCCGGTGCGCGCCTGGTCTATACCACCGACGGAACCGACCCGACAACCGGCAGCAAGCAGGTGAGCGACGGAACAAAACTGCGTGTCAGTGCCAACGAAACGCTTAAAGTGGGACTGCTCACCAACGGCAGCGTGAAAGGTATCGTTACCCGCCAATACGTCATCAAGCCCTTCGAGGCACACACCGCCACGGTATATCTGAAGGATCCCTCTTGGAACGACGTATATTTCTACGCGTGGGACAACACCTCCAGCCACAGCGCTCTGCTCGGCTCTTGGCCCGGTACGAAGATGACCACTACAACCGCCATCGCTGGATACAACTGGTACAGCCATACATTCAATATCAACACGGCCGACTATTCCTTCAACATCATCTTCAACCAAGGCAACGGTAAGGATCAGACCGTCGACATCGGTCCCATCACCAACGATAAATATTATGAGATCGCTGCCAAGAATAATGGTAAGTACACCGTCAATGATGTCACATCAACCGTGACAGGCATCAACGATGTCACTTATATCCGGCCGGCAAAGGCAACGGGATGGTACACCCTGCAGGGTGTGCGCGTCAGCGAGCCTACGCAGCGGGGCATCTATATCCACAACGGAAAGAAAGTTATAGTAAAATAGTTTTTTTGAGTAGTAATTTTGGTATCGACAGAGGCCGTCAGCGAAGAGTCGCTTGACGGCCTCGTCTGTATCTGGCTGTGATGGAAGATGGAGAGATCGACATCGGAATATGCCGTGTGGAGTCGTTATCGAGATGAGAGTTAGAAGTTAGGAGTGGTTAGTGAAATAGGAGTTAGGAATCAGGAGTTGTTGGGTAGGGAGTCTTGATAAAGTTAGGAGTTAGGAATTAGGAGTTGGTCTGCAAAGCTAAATGCTTATAGAAGGTAACCTTTTAACTCCTAATTTCTAACTCCTAATTCCTCATTCCTAACTGATTTTTAGAATTCGAGGATGAGTGCTTCTCTTGGAGCGAGTTTGATGTCTCGGCTGATGTCGACGTTGTTGCCCGTGATGACGTCTCGGGCCGTGGTGTGGGAACCGATAACCTCGGCATAACGGGCCACCGTCATGACAGCCTCACTGCGCTTGCCATTGAGAATCGTCAGTGACGTGTGGCCATCATACTGGCGGGCGATGACGTAAACACCATTGTAAGGACAGAACTGCGTCTGCTTGCCCTTGCTGATCAGTTCGTTGCCCTGCCGCCAGTGGAGCAGGCTGCTCAGCCAGTTGAACATTCCGTTCTCGGCTTTTGTGCGTCCCTCAGCGGTGAAGCAGTTGTGCGTGTCGCCTGAGAATCCACCGGGGAAGTCGCGGCGCACATTTCCGTCGGTCACCTCTTTTGTACCGTTCATCAGCACTTCGGTGCCATAATAGAGTTGCGGTATGCGGTTGATAGTGAGTAGCAAGGCCAGAGCCTGCTTGAGGGCAGTGGAGTCCTTCGTGTTGCCAAGGAAGCGGTCGGTGTCGTGATTCTCGATGAATGCCAACACATGCGACGGATCGGTGTAGAGATAGTCGTAGCAAAGGCTGTTGTAGATGCGGTTGAAACCCTTCCACCAGCCGTCGGTCTCCTCATGCTTGGCCTGGCTGAGCCGGTCAAAGAAGCTGAAGTCCATAACGGTCTTCAGGTAGCTGTTGACTTTCGACAGCTTGGAGTCCTTCTGCCAGGCAGCTGTATATTGTGGCTCCGTCACCCAGGTCTCGCCCACCGTGTTGAAATTGGGATATTCCTTGTCGAGCGTCCTCATCCATTCGGCCATGCCCTCGCGGTCGGCGTAGGGATAGGTGTCCATGCGGATACCGTCAATACCGGCCGTCTCAATCCACCACTCACTGTTCTGAATGAGATAGCGCATGAGATGCGGGTTGCGCTGGTTGAGGTCGGGCATAGACTTGACAAACCATCCGTCGACAGTCTCCGCCTTATCCACTTTCGACGCGTAGGGATCGAGTACGGGAGTGAGCTTGTAGGAAGTCTGCAGGCCATAGTTGGGATTGTTGAACCAGTCTTTCGATGGCGGGTCGAGATTCCAGGGATGGTAGTCGCTGCAATGATTGAATATCATGTCCATCACCACCTTCAGCCCACGCTTGTGGCATTCGTCGATGAGCTGCTTATATTCAGCATTGGTGCCGAAGCGGGGATCCACCTTATAATAATCGGTGGTGGCATAGCCATGATACGAACTGTTCACGCCGTGGTCGTTGGGCCAGTCGTTCTCCAGGATGGGAGTGAACCACAGAGCCGTAACACCAAGTTGAGTGAAGTAGTCAAGATGCTGCTCTATTCCGGCGAGGTCGCCTCCGTGGCGCAGGCTGGGCTTGGAGCGGTCGCACGTCTGGTCGCGCATGCCTTTCACCACGTCGTTTTTCGGATTGCCGTTGGCGAAGCGGTCGGGCATGAGCAGATAGAGCACGTCTGCATTGCTGAAGCCAACGTGTTTCTCACCACTCATCGTGCGCTGGCAGAGCTGGTATTTCACCTTTTTGCTCTTGCCGGCCTGCTTGAAATTGAGCGTCATCTCGCCGGGCTGTGCGCCCTGCAGGTCGAGATAGACAAGGAGATAGTTGGGAGAGTCGAGACGCACTACGCTGTCAACACGCACACCGGGATAGTCGACCGAAACGTCAGCCGACTTGATATTAGGGCCGTATACCATCAGCTGGAGCGACGGATTCTTCATGCCGACAAACCAGTTGGCGGGATCGATACGGTTGACCTTCACTTGTGCATTAGCCATAATGACTTGTGCGAGGATAAGAAATAAAACGAATAGTTTTTTCATATTGCGAAAGTTTATTGTCTGAGAATCAGTGCCGACTGTGGGTCGACGGTTACGTTTCCACCCTCAAGCGTTTCCTGCGACTGTTCATCAATGGTTCCATCGCAGGCTACGACCGTGTAGTTACCATCGGGAATCCTGACGCTTTTTGCCTCACGATTGGCATTCAGCACCACGACGATATGCTGCCAAGGGTCTATGCCCTGCAAATCGTGGAGTTCAAAGGCCACTACACAGTCGGGGGCTTCGAGAAAGCGAAGATGTTCTCTCACAAGGTCGGCCTTGCTCAAGCGGAAGGCCGGATGGTTCTTGCGCAGCTGAATGAGGTTCTTATAGTAGGCGAACACCTGCGGATAACGTTGCAGGTTGGTCCAGTCGAGCTCGTTGATGCTGTCGGGCGAATTGAAAGAGTTGTGCACGCCCTTCTTGTTGCGCAGCATCTCCTCGCCGCTAAGAATGAAAGGTACGCCTTGAGAGGTGAACACAGCGGTCTGTGCCAGCTGATCGAGCCGTATCAGTTCCTCGTCGCCGATATTAGGAATAGAGGCACGCAGGCGGTCAACAAGACACATATCGTCGTGGCAGCTCACATAGCTGATCATCTGCGTGGGATCGTTGGCCCATGCCTCCTTGCTGTAGTTCACACGAGTCATGTCGATCTGAGGATGGGCTATGCATCCGGCAATGCCAAACTTCAGGCTCTCCTCCAAACCGGGAACTCCGGCCAAGAAGCCGCCTTTGTGGTCATCGCTGAAAGGACCGCGGAGCGCGTCGCGCATGTCGTCGCAGAAAGCTCCGATGCCTTTAAGCTGTCGGGTGTTGGCTTTCACGGCGAGCTTCTCTGCAGGATAGGCACACTGTCCGGCACTCCATCCCTCGCCATAGATGTAGATGCTTGGATCAATTCCATTGACCATCTCACGAATTTCGTTCATCGTCTCGATGTCGTGTACGCCCATAAGGTCGAAGCGAAAACCGTCGATATGGTATTCATCGATCCAGTACTTCACGCTCTCCTTCATGAAGGCGCGCATGATCGCGTGGTCGGAGGCTGTCTCGTTGCCGCAGCCCGAACCGTTGCTCGGTGTGCCGTTGGCGTTGAAACGATAGTAGACGTTAGGCCACGACTTCTGAAAATTGCTGTTCATGAGGTCGAAAGTGTGGTTGTAGACCACGTCGAGGATTACTCGGATGCCGGCTTTGTGCAGTGCTTGCACCATCTGTTTGAATTCGCGGATGCGGCTTGTAGGGTCGTAAGGATTGGTGCTATAGCTTCCCTCCGGCACATTGTAGTTGAGCGGGTCGTAGCCCCAGTTGTATTGCGGTTGGTCGAGACGCGTCTCGTCCACCGAAGCATAATCGAACGAAGGCAGGATATGCACGGCATTGACGCCGAGATTCTTCAGATATTCTATGGCCTTTGGCTCGGTGAGAGCAAGGAATTTGCCCTTGTGCTGGAGTCCTGATGTGGGAGAGACGGAGAAGTCGCGGAAGTGCATTTCGTAGATAACCAGGTCGGCGGGCGACTTCAGAGCGGGCCTTCTGTCTTGTGCCCACCCGTCGGGGTCGGTTTGCCTTATATCGATGATGGCGCCCCGCTGGCCGTTGACGCCTACTGCCGTGGCGAAGACTCCGGGCGTCTCGCGTGGGTTTTTCTTGTCGCCACTGATGTCGAAGGTGTAGTATTTGCCTTTGCAGTCGCCTTTCACGGTGGCCAGCCAGCCTCCCCGTTCTTCCTGCTTCATCTTCACCGTTTTCAGCAGTCGGCCACCCAACGGCTCACTGTAGATGCGCAGAATGGCCCGTTTGCCTTTCTGGGGGAAACCAAGAAAAGAAAAATAGGTCTCTTTCGGTGTGTAATTGGCCTGGGAATAATAGTCGAGAGTCATTGTGTCGGGGTCGACAGCCTGTGGCTGTGCGGCAATGTTGCCTGCGGCAAATAGCGCCATAATAAGAGGTTTTAACTTCATCGTTTTCATTTTGTAAAGGGATGTTATTGACTTGTTATCAGATGAAGCCGGCTGGAATTGAAAATGATTCCAGCCGGCTTGTCCATTCGTGTAATTGTTATTTAGCGATGATAGAAATGGCAAAGCCGCCGCCGGGAGCCTCAGTGAGGTGGAGCACGTCGCCGCGCTTCACGGTGCGCTTGGTGATGACGTAGGCTTTGGGATTCTTGTCGAAGCTGGCGTCCTTGGCATCTGCGTAGATGGTGCACTCATACTTGCGCCCCTTGTCGAGGAAGTCGAGCCTTACGGTAGATTTGTGGCCGTCCTCATTGCACTTGCCTCCGACAAACCAGTTGTCGGTGCCTTTGGCCTTGCGTGCCACGGTGATGTAGCGGGCAGGCTCAGCCTCAAGATACTTGCTGTCGTCCCAGTCGCAGGCCACGTCGCGGATGAACTGGAAAGCATCGTCGTACTTCTTATAGTTCTCGGGCAGGTCGGCAGCCATCTGCAACGGGCTGTACATCGTCAGATAGAGTGCCAACTGTCCCACCAGCGTCGTGTGGACATAGTTGGGATTATCGCTCCATGTCTTGAGTTGTGTCTCCAAGATTCCAGGCGTGTAGTCCATCGGACCTCCCTGAAGGCGTGTGAAGGGAAGGATCACGGTATGGTCGGGACGTGAACCTCCGAAAGCCTCATACTCTGTTCCGCGTGCGCTCTCGTTGCCAATCAGGTTGGGATAGGTGCGGCACAGACCTGTAGGGCGCACGGCCTCGTGCTGGTTGACCATGATGTGATGCTTGGCAGCCTCCTTGACGACATAGAGGTAGTGATTGTTCATCGGCTGCGAGAAATGGTGGTCGCCACGGGGTATGATGTCGCCCACGTAGCCACCCTTAATGGCATCGTAGCCATATTTTTCCATCAGGGCAAATGCCTCGGGCAGGTGGCGCTCATAGTTTTGCGTGCTGGATGAGGTCTCGTGGTGCATCAGCAGCTTCACACCCTTGGAGTGGGCATAGTCGTTGAGATACTTGATGTCGAAGTCGGGATAAGGAGTGACGAAGTCGAACACATAATCTTTCCAGTGGTTGGCCCAGTCTTCCCAGCCGACATTCCATCCTTCGACGAGCACTTCTTGCAGTCCGTTGGCAGCAGCGAAGTCGATGTACTTCTTCACGTTGGCAGTGTTGGCGGCATGGCGGCCGTTGGGCTTCACCTTGGTCCAGTCTATCTGGTCGAGTTTCACCGAAGGATATTCGTCGGTATAGTTCCACGCGCTCTTGCCGACAATCATCTCCCACCACACACCGCAGTATTTTGTGGGGTGTATCCAGCTGGTGTCCTCAATCTTGCATGGCTCGTTGAGGTTGTAGATCATCTTTGAGGAGAGCATAGTGCGTGCGTCGTCGCTCACCATCACCGTGCGCCAGGGTGTCTGGCAGGGCGTCTGCATATAGCCTTTCATGCCCGTGGCATCGGGCGTGAGCCACGACTCGAACACGAAGTTCTTGTCGTCGAGGTTGAGGTGCATCGTGGCGTAGTCGACGCAGGCTGCCTCATGGATATTGATGTAGAGTCCGTCTTGTGTCTTCATCTGCAGGGCCGTCTGCACGCCGGTGGGCGAGAATACGGCTACGGAGGAGTTGTTCCAGTTGACGGCATCGTGGAAGCGTGAGCGTATCTCGGAGAGTTTCGATTCCTGCGTCTCCTGCTCCTGGGTGTCGTAGTCACCGGGCAGCCACCATGCCGTGTGGTCGCCGGTCATGGCAAACTGTGTGTGCTCATCCTTGATGACGAAATAGACGAGCGAGTCCTGCTGTGGGAACTCGTAGCGCAATCCCATTCCCTCGTCGTAGACACGGAAACGGATGATCATCTCGCGCTTCGTGGCGGGCTGGTCGAGGGTGACGGCCAACTCGTTGTAGTGGTTGCGCACTTTGGCCACCTCACCCCAGACGGGCTTCCAGGTCTCGTCGAAAGTAGAGGTCTTGGTGTCCTTGATCTCAAATCCGTCCATGAGCGATGTCTCCCGCATGCCTTTGGAGGCATGTTTGTCTTTGGCGAGTTCGAGCCCCAGATGAGAAGGCTTCACCACAGCCCGGTTCTTATAACTCATCTCATAGGTGGGACGTCCACTTTCGAGATAGAACTTCACGGTCACTTGTCCGCCTGGTGACTTAACTTCCTGTGCAGAAGTCATAAAGGGCATCAGTACGGCACAAAGCAAAACGGTTATCTTGTGCATATTGTTAATATTTTGTATATGGTTTTTTGTTCGTTGTTGAAATTTTAGAGGGCTACAGTCTCTAAGGATGCCATAAAAACATTATGGAATCCATAGAGGCTATAGCCTTCCAAATCGTGCATTTTTAAAAATGCTCTGAGCATTCTGACGGTGTATTACCTGTTCATGTCATCTTCCGCTTTCTATGACCAGTTCGCTCACATTGGCCGAGAAATCCTTGTTGGCTATTAGGTCCTCGATGCAGACGTGCATGCGGTAGCGCCAATAGTGATGGGGATTGGCCGGGATGTTGATGCGCTCGGCATTGGGATCGGCCAGCCGGAGGTTCTCGTCGATGGCCATCCAGTCTTGAATGGCGAGGATGCAGAGCATCGACGGGCAGGTGAGATGTCGCGAGACGATGTCGCGTGCCAGCCATCCGGGCAGTGGGTGTGGAGCGGGTCCCTCACGGTAGAGCATATTGTTGTAGTAGTCCTGGGTGCGCTCCTGATTCTCGTCCCACCACTGTCGCATCGTCGGCATGTCGTGGGTGGAGATGGTGGCTACCGAGCGGTAGGGGTTGCGCGACAGGTGACCGAAGCGTACGTGTGGATCCTTAGGCATGGACTGGATTTCCAGACTCAGGATGCGCAGCTCGTCCATTACCCAAGGCACGCAGTCGGGCACCATGCCGAGGTCCTCGGCGCATACCAGCATACGCGTGGCCTGAACCAGGCGCGGGAGCTTCTTCATGGCTTCCTGATACCAGAACTGGTTGTTGCGGCGATAGTAATAGTCGTTGTAGAGCTTGTTGAAGATGCCCTTGTCGCTGTCCCACAGCCATTGATAGATGAAGTCGAACTGCACGCTGATGCGCGGATGGAAGCGGTAGGGGTCGCGGTGGTCGCGCAGGAAGAGCACGTCGCTGATGAGGGCGTAGAGTCCGTCGCGAAGCCATAGATCTTCTTTGGAGGTGCACCCTTCGAAAGCTTTCTCCACCTTGCGCTGGGTGTCGAATTCGGGACGCATCTTATAGAGTCCGTTGCCCTTGGGCAGCAGATATTTGTCTTTTACTTCCTGAGCACGCTCATGGAATACGCGGTCGAGCACCCAGTCGGCGATGAAGGGTTCGGTGAAGAGTTCTTCCTGCCAATGCAGTCCGTAGCCCTCGACTTCCTCGCGTGTCATGCCCAGTGACGGCGCAAACTGTCCCAACAGTCCGTGTACGGCGTCGATGGGGATTTCCCAAATTCGGAAGAAGCCCAGCACGTGGTCGATGCGGTAGGCGTCGAAATATTGCTGCATGTTCTTGAAACGGCGTACCCACCATGCGCAGTCGTCCTTGAGCATCTCCTCCCAGTTGTAGGTGGGGAAGCCCCAGTTCTGACCGTTCACCGAGAAGTCGTCGGGCGGTGCTCCGGCTTGTGAGTTGAGGTTGAAGTAGCGTGGCTCGCTCCAGACGTCGCATCCGTGGCGATTCACGCCAATGGGGATGTCGCCCTTGAGGATGACACCCTTGCTGCGGGCATAGTCGTGCACCTCACGCATTTGCGAGCTGAGGATGAATTGCACGTAATAATAGAAGGCTACGTTGGTGTAAGCCTCTGAGCCTTCGGTCTCGAGGGCCTTGCGGTCGGCCTCGCTCCAGAGTTCGTGGCCTTTCCACTGGTTGAAATCAAAGGTGCCGGCGGTATCGCGCAGCCAGCAATATTCGGCATAGGGCACGAGCCAGGTCTTGTTGCTTTCAAAAAACTGCTTGAAAGGCTGTCCTTTCAGTGTCGTTGCGCCTTCCTGGAGATAGAGCTTGTGCAGATATTCCGTCTTGGCGTTGTTGACGCGCTCATAGTCGATCTGAGGCAGGTTGTTGAGTTCCAGTCGCAGGCGCTCGTAGTGTTCGCGGTCTTTCTTGTCGTTGAGCTGTGGCAGGGCGCGCAGATTGGCATATTGGGGATGAAGGGCGAAGATGCTGATGCAGCTGTAGGGATAGGAGTCGGTCCAGGTGTGCGTGGTGGTGGTGTCGTTGATGGGCAGCACCTGCAGGACGCGCTGATGGGTCTGTGCTACCCAATCGATCATCATCCTCAGGTCGCCGAAGTCGCCAACGCCAAAACTCTTCTTGGAACGGAGGGAGAATACGGGCACCAGCGTACCGGCGCAGCGTACGTTGTAGATGTCGAAGTAGGCTTCGGACTCCTCATAGCAGACCGTGTCGCCATCGTAGAGCGTGGGCAGAACGAGCTCGCGGTTGTTGCGGCTTTCCCAAGTCTTGTCGCCCGAGGCGCTGACAGCCATAAACTTGAATTCCACCATTTTGCCGGCCATGTCGGAGGCGTCGGCGTCCACCACCCATTCGTTGATGCTGTGATTGGTCATCTCTATGGCATTCTCCATCTTCCAAGCTCCAAGGGTGGTGGTGTTGCCCAAAAGGAAGAGACGCTCGCCGGTGCGCAATTGGGGTGCACAAACCTTCAGGCGCAGGGTCTTGTTGAAATGCTTGCTTTGGGGACGGCTCAGCACGTGGCGGTTGAGGCATTCGGTAAAAGCAGAGCTGTAGCGGAAACTGTCGCCCGGCATGTCTATCCATCGGTCGTAGAGGCGGTAAGTGCCACGGCCGTTGTTGGTCTCCAACACGTGGCGTTGCGCAGTCCATTCTCTGCGCTTCTCATGCTGGCCGCACTCGATGCTGTAGTAGTACTCGAGGGTTTCAGTGTCGTTGTCGATGTTAATCTCGCAGTCCCAATCCCAACCGTTGATGGTAGCCAGCCGGTATTGACTTACTGCTTTCTGACCGTCGGCTCCTTTCTGGAGCACGTTTACCAGAAGCTCTTCTCCGAAGACGGTCTGGTAGTTGATATGAAACAGTAATTTCATTTGATGTCCTTGGTTATTTGGTGTAAAGGTAGCAATATTTCTCCCATGCCGTGAGCGTTAGTTTCATCAAAAAGAATAAAAAATCATGCAAACGTTTGCGCGTACTTGGCTGGCCGTGTACGACAGTCGTTGGGCAAGCGTGTGTCTTCTCCATTCGGCTTTGGCCATTGTCACCATCTGAAGGCTATAGTATAATGGCTGAACGGGGGATATTTCTCCTGAGCGTATGCAAAAAACTGAATGCCGTTGGGAGCAAGTACGGTCATCACGACCCCTTTACCCACAACGGCATATCCTCATTATAGAAAAGAAATTCATTATGTGTTTACTGATATTCACTAACATTTTTCGTCGTCAGAGCCTTTGCATGGCCGCATGTCGGATGGCCTTGTGACCCGTGTCCGCTCATCGGCAACGCGCTGGCTGGGGAGTGTCCATGCCGAAAAACTCACGATCCGCCTTTCCCCTTGACGTCTTTCAGGGTCTGGGCAGTGGTGGTGTTGAGGACTTGCGTTTACCTCTTGTCCGTGATTTTGTTCGACGTTGCAAAGTTACGAAGCTTTTCTCATTGTTGCAATACCGAGAAATCATGATTTTTTCTCTGCGTGTTCATCCCGTCCGGCATCTGCCTCCCCGCCGGTTGGCAGATGGGGGCCGGCGGGGAGGCATATGGGGGCCGGCGGGGAGGCATAAGGGGGCCCGCGTCAAAAACCAGTGAAATCTGCCTGTGTAATCGTCTGGGTGGAGAGGGAAAACTCAAGTTGTGAGGAGGGTTTGAGGCAGGACGGGACGTTTTGCCTTGGGGCGTGTTTCTAAAAGAATTTAAAAAAGAGATTTGCCTTATGGGCATTCTAATTCTTTTCATTAACTTTGCAGTTATGATTAGATTATTAATTGTTATCGTCTCTTTCCTTTTCGCAGCGTCAGCAGCTTCGGCGCAAACCGTGCAGTGCGAGGACACGTGCGGCCATATCCACGGCATTGACCTCAGCCACTATCAGGGCAACGTGTTCTGGGAGGCCGTGAGCGAGACGAAGATGGCCTACGTCTACCTGAAGGCGACAGAGGGGCAAAACACAATCGACGACAAATACAAGCGCAATATAGATTTGGCTCATCGCTACGGACTCAAAGTGGGATCCTACCACTTCTATCGTCCCATGGTGCCGCAGGAACGCCAACTGGCCAATTTCATGGCCCAGTGCCGGCCGGAAGACCAGGATCTCATCCCTATGATCGACATCGAAACGCGGAGCGGACTCTCGAACGAGGATTTCTGCGACTCGCTGTTCAAGTTTATCCGCCTCGTGGAGCGTGCCTACCATTGCAAACCGTTGCTTTACACCTTTACCAACTTCTATAATGCCAACCTCTCGGGAAAACTCGACGGCTACAAGCTCATGATCGCCCAGTACACCCAAAGGGAGCCGGTGCTCAACGATGGCCGCGATTTTGAAATGTGGCAGTATACCGGAAAAGGCCATATCGACGGTGTCAACGGATACGTAGACAAGTCGCGGTTTATGGGCCGCCACGTGCTGCGCGAAATCAGATACCGTCACAGATACAGAAATGCTCATTCGTACTATTAATTTATCATGTCTATAATTAAATGTCCCGTTTGTGGCCAGTCGGTCGACGACCACACGCCAAAATGTCCCAACTGTGGAACACCCATCGCAGGAAGGCTCGTCAAGTGCCACCGCTGCGGCAATGTATACTTTACGAATCTCTCGGCTTGTCCGGCCTGCAACGAACCCAATCCTAACTACACCCCCAACGGAGGAATCGGCGGCGTGAGTCAGACGCCCCCACCACCACCCGTGCCGTCTAAGAAAAATAATGGCAAGATGGTGGCCATCGTCGTAGTAGTGCTGCTGTTGCTTTTTGCCGGTGGATTCTACTTCTATCAGCAACACGAGAAGAATGCCGACGAACGGGATGCCTACGAACTCGTGATGAAGAGTACGAGCGTGCAGGATCTGCAGGATTATCTCGACAAATATCCCGATGCCGACCCGGCTCACCGCGAGGCTGTGGAGCAGCGGCTGAAGGAACTCAAAGAATTGGAGTCGGACTGGAACGATACGCTTGTCAACGACTCGAAGGCTGCTTATCTGGCGTTTCTCGACAAGCATCCCGATGCCCCCCAGAAAGACGTCGTGCACCACAAGGTGGACTCCATCGACTGGGCCGAGGCCGTGAAGCTGAACACGATCGACAGCTATCAGGATTATATGGACGAGCACGCCGACGGCGAGCACTATGATGAGGCCAACGACAACATCAAGACCATCAAGACCACTGTGGTGCAGGACGATGAGGCCAAGGCCGTGAAACTGCAGTTGAAAGAGTTCTTCAGTGCCTTCAATTCGCAGAGCGACGGTGCCATCGTCGGCAGCGTGGCTCAGGTGATGACGACTTTCTTGGGTAAGAGCAATGCCACGTCCGATGACGTGACTGAGTTCATGCACAGCTTGTGGAACAAACCCGACCTGGTGTCGCTCAACTGGTTTGTCAAGGACGACTACAATATCAAGAAGAAGGAAGTTGGCGATGACAAATACGACTATACCGTGACGTTTACGGCTATCCTGAACCGCCGTTACACGAATGCCAATGGCGAGACACAAGATACCTATCACGTGACGGCACATGTAAATCCCGATGGTTTAATCTCTTCAATGGAAATGAAAAAATGAAAAAGACTTTGATTTTCTTTGCGCTCCTCCTTGGAGCCTTGCAGCCTGCCGGAGCGCAGTGCTGCCGTGAACAAGTTAAGCAGCAGTGCAAAAAAACAGTTTGTGACTCCGCTGCTGTATGTAAGGCCGCACACCGTCAACAGGGCGATTGCGCCAATATGCAGGCTTGTGTGAAGGATCAGCAGTGCGACAAGTCGAAGGCTTGCGCAGAGGCCCAGCAGTGCAACAAGTCGAAGGCTTGTGTGAAGGCCCAGCAGTGCGACAAGTCAAAAGCCTGCACCAGCGGCCAGCAGTGCGACAAGTCGAAGGCTTGCGCAGAGGCCCAGCAGTGCGACAAGTCAAAAGCCTGCACCAACGGCCAGCATTGCGACAAACTCAAGGCCAAAAATTTGCGAAGCAGTGCATTGAAGACGCGCGCTAAAGCACAGCTGAGCGGTAAGTCGAAGAAGCAGTGACCGAGCGCTCCCGCTTAGTTAGAGTCCTGATGATAGGCGATCGGTTGCTCGCGGTCTCATCTTCTGCCGCTAACTCTTCCCCATCCGAAAACTAATGACTCGGTAGTCTGTATGATATGACTTGCGGGGGTGTTCGCTTAATTTAAAAATAATAAAGCCCGGACAAAATCCTGTCTGGGCTTTATTGTAGCTGTCTGTCTAAACCTTCCCTATTCTGCCAAGAACAAAAAAAGGCCCGACTTGCGTCGGACCTAAATTTGAAAATTGGTGGTGAATCACTTGTTGCTGAGAACAAATCACCATCCGAGGGCAAAGCCCTGTCGGAATATCCTTGTCAGCCAAGATACTTCATCAGCACTCGGGAGTTACCCGAATCGCGCAACTTGGCTATACTCTTCTCGCGAATTTGACGTACGCGCTCACGCGTCAGACCGAGCTGGTCACCAATCTCCTCCAGCCCCTTCTCGGGACAGCCGATGCCAAAGCATTCGCGGATAATGGTGATTTCGCGGTCTTTCAGCACGCTCTTCAACACGTTGTTCAACTCCAGTGACATGCTTTCGAAGTCAACCTGCTTGTCGGTACGTGTGTCCTCACCTGACGACATCACATCGGCCAATGAGTTGTTGTCGTCTTCAGAGAAAGGAGCATCAATACTCATGTGGTGGTTGTCAGCCTTGATGGTTTGGTCGATCTTTTCTTCCTCTATGTTGGTGAGTGAACTCAACTCGCCTACAGACGGCCGGCGCTGGTTCTCTTGCTCAAACTTGGCTATCTGGTTCTGAATTTTAGACAGTGCACCCACCTGGTTGAGCGGCAGTCGAACGATACGGCTCTGCTCGGCAATGGCCTGCAGGATGCTCTGGCGAATCCACCAGACGGCATAGGATATGAACTTGAAACCACGCGTCTCATCGAATTTCTCCGCAGCGCGAACCAATCCAATGTTGCCCTCGTCGATCAAGTCGGTCAGAGACAAACCTTGATGCTGATACTGCTTGGCTACAGATACAACGAAACGCAAGTTGGCATTGACCAGCTTCTCTTTGGCACGCTCACCGGCGCGGCCGCCCTTGCGGATCTTCTGTGCCAACTCAATTTCCTCCTCAATGGAAATCATGGGCACACGACCAATCTCAACAAGATACTTGTCGAGCGACTCGCTGCTACGGTTGGTAATGCTTTTACTGATTTTTAATTGTCTCATCCTTATTTATCCCTTCTAATATTTTTGCTTTAAAATCGGCGCAACCTATTGATATTCTTGTTATTATCGCCTAAAAAAGGCTGCTATGCCTAAATTTGGACTGCAAAATTAACGAAAATCTTTCGTTTATATTGTTTTTTTTAGCGAAAAGTTGTCCGATTTAATGTTTTTTATTATCTTTGCCAACGTAATGTGTGAAAACGGCTCAAAGCCAGATTCCATTCCTTATTTATAGCTTTTTCTATTTCTTTCACTGCAAAAACCATGCCAATGGTCATTTTTCTTTGCTTCCACGATGAGAGATCATTTTAGATTCGCTTTACTGCATAAGCCTATGCGATGATGCCGTGTTGTGGCATTCTTTTTTTGCCTTCTGGTGCGAATGGTGTGGCTTGCTTTGTCCTTTCATTGCGATTCGTTGATAACCATGTACCTATTATTGAAAAAAAACAAAGCCTTAGATTGGTAGTAACACCTATTTTTATTATTTTTGCAGTTGAAAGGTGATGGCTCTTCACTAATCGCCGCTCTTGGGCCAGATATGCCCCGTCTGTTGTGTTTGGCAGTTCAAAGCCGCCGCATGTATATAGCCCTTGGGCCAGATGGCTTGCCCTATACCTTATTATATGCAGTGATACAATCAAACCATTTTTAAAAATATGATTTTATTCTTCAAGACTCAGAAGGCAAACGTCATCGCTACAGAGATTGATCACAATCCCTCAAGCGAGGAGACCAATGCTCTTTGTTGGCTCTACGGCGACGCCACGCTCGTCGACGCACAAAAATTGGACGGATTCTTCGTGGGTCCGCGCCGTGAGATGATCACCCCTTGGAGTACAAATGCCGTTGAGATTACTCAGAATATGAGTCTCAAGGGCATTTCGCGTATTGAGGAGTACTTCCCCGTGAAATCGGAAGACGCCACTTTCGACCCAATGCTCCAGCGCATGTATAAGGGGCTCGACCAGGATATCTTCACTGTGAAGCACACTCCTGAGCCCATTAAGCATGTGGATGACATCGAGAAATATAACGAGGAGGAAGGACTGGCATTAAGTCCTGAGGAAATAGATTATCTCCACAAGATTGAAAAGGAGAACGGGCGCCCGCTCACCGACTCTGAAATCTTCGGTTTTGCCCAAATCAATTCTGAACATTGCCGCCATAAGATTTTTGGTGGCGTGTTTGTTATCGATGGCGAGGAGCGTGAGTCGAGCCTCTTCCAGATGATCAAGAAAACCACGAAAATGCATCCTGGAAAGATCCTCTCTGCCTACAAGGACAATGTGGCCTTTGCGCAGGGACCTGTGGTCGAACAGTTTGCTCCTGCTGATCAAAGCACTGCCGACTGGTTCCGTGTGGAGCCCATCGAGAGCGTAATCTCCTTGAAAGCCGAGACTCACAACTTTCCCACCACTGTGGAGCCTTTCAATGGCGCAGCTACGGGTACGGGTGGTGAGATCCGTGACCGTATGGGTGGTGGTGTTGGCTCATGGCCGATTGCTGGAACTGCTGTCTACATGACCAGCTACCCCCGACTTGGCACACCTGAGTTCCCACGGCCTTGGGAAAACGTGGCTGAAGCGCGCAAGTGGCTTTACCAGACTCCCGAACAGATTCTTATCAAGGCGTCAAATGGTGCGAGCGACTTCGGTAATAAGTTTGGCCAGCCCCTCATCACAGGATCGCTTCTCACTTTTGAATATCAAACCACAAGTACTGACACGGCGAAGACTTTAGACGGTCAGGAAGTGACAGAAGAGGAACACCAACTCTATGGCTACGACAAGGTGATCATGCTTGCTGGTGGCGTTGGATATGGAAAGAAGCGTGACTGTCTGAAAAAGGAGCCGCAGGCTGGCAACGATATAGTAGTTGTTGGTGGTGATAACTATCGCATCGGACTTGGTGGTGGTTCGGTTTCGAGCGTCGATACCGGACGCTACAGCAACGGTATCGAGCTTAATGCCGTGCAACGCGCCAATCCCGAAATGCAGAAGCGTGCCTATAACCTTGTCAGAGCTTTGGTAGAGGAGGATGTTAATCCTGTGGTGTCTATCCACGACCATGGCTCAGCCGGTCACCTTAATTGCCTCTCAGAACTCGTAGAGGACTGTGGTGGCAAGATAGATATGACAAAGTTACCCATCGGGGACAAAACGCTCAGCGCAAAGGAAATCATTGCAAACGAGTCTCAGGAGCGCATGGGCTTACTGATTGATGAGAAACACCTCGGCCATGTAAAGCAGATTGCCGAGCGCGAGCGCGCCCCGATGTATGTCGTCGGTCAGACTACGGGTGATGCCCACTTCTCTTTCGTTCAAGGCGACGGCGTGAAACCTTTCGACCTTGATGTAGCGCAGATGTTCGGTCATTCTCCAAAGACCATTATGCGCGATGTCACTGTGGAGCATCATTATGAGGACGTCACTTACTCTGTCGATCACATCGATGAATATGTGAAGAATGTGCTGCAGCTTGAGGCTGTGGCTTGCAAGGACTGGCTGACCAATAAGGTTGACCGTTCCGTGACTGGCAAGGTGGCTCGCCAGCAGTGTGTGGGACAAGTGCAGTTGCCTTTGGCCGACTGTGGAGTTGTGGCTCTTGATTATCGGGGAAACGCCGGTATTGCCACCGCCCTCGGTCATGCCCCACAGGTGGGACTGGCTAATGCAGCCGCAGGCAGTGTGATGAGTGTGGCTGAATCCCTGACCAACATTGTCTGGGCACCTGTTACGATAGACAAGGATCATCCCTCACCAGTGGAAAATCTCAATCTGTCGGCCAACTGGATGTGGCCTTGCCGTTCGCAGAAGGGTGAGGACGCACGCCTTTATCAAGGAGTACAAGCGTTGTCCGACTTCTGCTGCGATTTAGGATTGAACGTTCCTACGGGAAAAGACTCTCTTTCCATGAGCCAGCAATACCCCGACGGCAGCAAGGTGGTAAGCCCCGGCACGGTTATCGTCACTTCCGGTGCGGAGGTGAGCGACGTGAAGAAGGTCGTCACTCCTGTGTTGGTCAACGACAAACGCTCGTCGCTCTATCACGTCGACTTCAGTTTCCAGCCTGCTCGTTTGGGCGGAAGTGCTTTCGCGCAAAGTCTCGAACGTGTGGGCAGTGATGTGCCTTATGCCGATTACAACGAGAAGGCCACGGAATATGCCGACTATTTCAGCGACTGTTTCAACGACATTCAGGAACTCATCCGCAAAGGCTGGGTGATGGCCGGTCACGATATTTCAGCCGGTGGTCTGATTACAACGTTGCTCGAGATGACATTTGCCAATACGACTGGTGGCCTGCACATCAATCTGCACGATCTTGGCGATGAAGATGTAGTGCGTACACTGTTTGCTGAGAATCCCGGTGTGGTGATTCAGGTGAGTGACGAGCATAAGGCAGAACTGCGCAAGTTCTTCGAAGATCATGGCATCGGCTATGCCAAGATTGGATATCCCGTTCCCGAGAGCCGCAAGATCGAGATCGAAAAGGATGGATGGAAGCATGAGTTTGATATCGACGAGCTGCGCGACGTGTGGTATCACACCAGCTATCTGCTCGATCAGGATCAGAGCATGGGCGGCATGGCTCGCAAGCGCTACCTTAATTATAAGAAGCAGCCTGTAGAAATGAAGTTCCCCGAGGGCTTCACGGGCAAGTTGAGCCAGTATGGCATCAGTGCCGACCGCTGGAAGACCGACAAGAAGGACAGCAAGCGACCGAAAGCTGCCATTATCCGAGAGAAGGGTACCAATGGCGAGCGCGAGATGGCCTATTGCCTCTATCTTGCAGGATTCGACGTGAAGGATGTGATGATGACCGACCTCATTAGCGGGCGCGAGACCCTCGATGAGGTGAACTTTATCGTTTTCTGCGGAGGATTCTCCAACTCCGACGTTTTAGGTTCGGCAAAAGGCTGGGCCGGTGCATTCCTTTACAATCCCAAGGCAAAGAGTGCCCTCGACCGCTTCTATGCCCGCGAGGACACGCTGAGTCTGGGCATCTGCAACGGTTGTCAGCTCATGGTGGAACTCAATCTCATCAATCCTGAGCACACCCACCGCACGCACCTCGTCCACAACGTCAGCCAGAAGTTTGAGTCTGCATTCCTCGGACTTTCCATACCACAAAACAACAGTGTGATGCTGGGTTCGCTCTCTGGCAGCAAGTTAGGCTTGTGGGTGGCCCATGGCGAGGGCCGTTTCTACCTGCCCGAGCCCGAAGACCACTACAATGTAGTTGCTAAATACAACTATGCTGAATATCCTGGCAACCCTAACGGTTCCGACTACAATGTGGCCGCTATCTGCTCTGCCGATGGCCGTCACCTGGCCATGATGCCTCACCCTGAGCGTGCCGTGTTCCCCTGGCAGAGCGCTTGGTATCCCCGCGACCGTCGCAGCGACGATGTGACACCATGGATTGAGGCCTTCGTTAATGCACGTAAGTGGGTGGAAGAGAAAACCAAGTAATCCCACTGGTTAAGACTTCCGATTCACATAAGAATAGGGCCGGCTGTCCGTTATGCGGATAGTCGGCCTTTTCTTATCGTTATAATAGCGGAATCTGTTGCCAACCTACGCTATAGCATGTGTCACAGGTCGGCATAGTATTACATCTACCCAAAGGCCATCGCCAATGAGCGCGGTTGTCACAACTCTCTCACGGGCGATGGCCTCTAAAGGTTTGCATATGAATAAGCCGTCAGTAGGATCTCATTGAGCGTTCCGGCATTTGTCGCACACCTTCCCTTTGCGTTTGCAGTATCGCTCACACTGCAAGTTGATGTCGTAACCCAAGAGTGCTCCTAAGATGAAATCCTCTTCTGGACTGAGTTGATAAAGCGGACGCGTAACGAGGAGTCGGATGGCATCAATGCAAGACTTTCTCCCGAAAAACAAGTTGATGTTGCCGTTACCAACAGGCTGGGCCACGAAGTCGATGCCTTCGTGGCGCAGGCGGTTGACCACAGCTTCCTCATATTTTCCGTTGAACGTGTAGAGTACCATGCGGCGTACGCCTTTCTCATATTCGTAAATATGATTCATCAATACTTTCAAGTCAACGGAATTCATTTGCGTCTGCATCATCTTGTGGTCTGTTTAATATATATCAATCCAAATTCTTCTTCAATTCTTCAACCCAAGCTTCAATGCGGCTGTCGGTTTTGTCGTCCTCATTCACTTCGTCAAGGGCGAGGCCTACGAATTTTCCGTCAACCACCGCTTCGGAGTCGTCGAAGTTGTAGCCGTCGGTCGCCACTTCACCCATCATTGTCGCGCCGGCGTCCTTGGCTGCATTGTAGAGTTCGGCCATGCCGCCACAGAAAGTGTCGGAATAGCTCTCAGAGTCGCCGCAGCCAAATACGGCTACCGCCTTGCCCTGAAGTCCGGCTTGCTTGAGTACCTTTACACCGTCATACCAGTCGTCTTGCATTTCGCCTGCTCCCCAGGTGGAGGTGCCGAGAATCAGAACGTCGTATTTGTTGACAACGTCGGCCGACAAATTCTGCACGTCGATTATCCCGTCATCCTGCACACTGAGTTGCTGGCCTATCTTTTCTGCCAGGCCTTGGCATGTTCCTGTTGAGGAACCATAAATCACACAGATATTTTTCATTTTAGCTCTTTTTTTATATCCTTTGTTTACAGTTGCAAAGTTAGCGGTTTGACAGCAAAATAGCAATACCTAATAATCGGGATTGTAATCGCAGACTCTTGCTGCTGATACCCAAAAAGACATTGCGCCCGCCCTTCAGGTGTATGCCTGTGAGGGTGGGCGCAATGTGTATATGGGTGGGTAAAGCGGTCAGAAGTGTATGGTCGACCAGACTGTGAACCAAAGCAATAGGAATGCTGCGCGTACCGTCCAATTCAATTGGGCATAGCGCGTGGAACCGCAGTATTCCAACACGCCGGCCTTCATCAGCAGGGCACCGCTAATTCCTGTACCGATGCAGAGAACGGCATAGACCACTTTCGAGAGGACGTAGTTTGTGGTGGCCAAATCGCTTATGACGCCGTGATACTCAAGAAAATAGAGAAGAAACTCGAAGTCTGCCAAAAGGAAGAGGCTCACAAAGAGAAGTTTCCAAACCTTAGAGTGGTCTTCTTTCGTGAGGGCTTCTGCCTTGTGATTCTTGTAAATCTCTTTTATGGCTAAAACCCCTGCCACGATCAGAAATGCGAACATCAGTCCATAGGCGACGAGTGTGAAAGCTGCCATGTGGCCCATGTAGCCCATGATGAAAACGACTACGGAGAGCATTGCTCCGATGAGTGAGTACTTGATGGTTGAATGGCTCATATATGAATATCAATTTTAGTTATTACTCTAATTCAAAGGGACTCATCCTCCTCTGAGGCTACGTCTAACTACCAGTGAGAGAAATAGGTTGTGCGTTATGGAGATGTACCTCTGGGTGGAAAGAGTGGATATTTTTCGTCTGTAAATTAAAAGTTGAAAGCTTTGCTGCAAATATACAAAAAAATAAATCTTTATTTATTTTTTTTGTTAAAAAGTTCTAAAAGGTATTGTTTACGCCCTGCAAATACTGTTCAATTCCAGATAATAACTAAGTGTCGATAGTTGCGGTTGGGTCAGAGTAGGGGGAATCGGGAGAACAGCGTTTGGGCATTCCAATGTCTATCCTGATCATGATGTAGTTGGGAGTTGGCGGTTTGTCGTTTTTTTCTCATCTTTGCAGGGTCAAACAGATGAAACAAAATACGATGAACAACACAAAACCTATCTTGGGGACCGAGTTTCAAACACAACTCTCTCCGCATTTCACTCTTCGCGAATTTATCGTTTCCGGTGTAGCCCTGCGCCGTCATATCGACAACACACCGGCCGATCCTGCCGTCGTCGACCATCTTCGGTTGTTGGCCGAGAAGGTGTTGGAACCCTTGCGGCGTCATTTTGGCGTGATTCGCATCACCAGTGGCTATCGCTGTCCCCGTCTCAATGCCGCCGTTGGCGGGCGCCCGGCCTCCCAACATCTGCGCGGTGAGGCCGCCGACATTCACATCTCTTCTGCCGAGGTGGGGGAGAAGATGTTTCGCTTCATTGAGGAGAATCTTGATTTCGACCAGCTGCTCTTTGAGCATTCCATGCGCAATGGATGCAGGTGGCTCCATGTCTCCTGCCGGGAAGCGGGTAACCGCCATGAGGCAATATCTGACTACAAGGCTTGACGATACTGGCATTTTTGTTCTATTGCTCGTCTGCCATCTCGTTGGTTCTACAACTCTTGATGGAGTATGAAAATTAAACTCACATCAGACTGCAACAAAAAAACAGCCGCATGGATTCCATGCGGCTGTTTTTTTGTTGAGAGGACAAAAGCTATTAGGCGATTCAGTCTCTCAGACAGGTGAGTGGCACCACGCGTATGCTGTCTTCTCGTGTATAGGCCGTGCCCGTGGGTGTGAGCACCATCATCAGGCCCGGCATGCGGAAACGCTGTTCGGGATAACGAAGATTGTGCTTGATGACATGCTTTCTTTCCAGATCGAGCTGTCGGGCTCCCGCTTCTACTTCCTCGGCTGATGTGGCGCACTGGATGAGGGCATAGTAACCTGTGGGCAATACGATTACGGCATCGACGGTGCATCCGAAGCGGTCGGCGTAGCTTCTTACTTCGCCGTTGTAGCGCTGTGCATACACCCGAAGGTCGCGGAAACACATGTTCTTGAAGGCCTGACTGGCTATTCGCGGATTTTTTTTGAGATCCTTCGGCGTCATGCCCAAGCAGGCTACGATATAGGACGGGTCGCAGAAACTGCGTGTCGGATGGTGACGGATGGAGGTCCAGTGATGGACGGATGGATTCCACGACGGAACTTCCTGAAACACGAAGATATTGCACAGTGCATCCTTATAAAGTTTGAGCGTGATGTAGGCCATGTAGCCGGCCATGTCACGCACGTCGTCGAGGATGCTGTTGATTTGCGCCTTCGTGCCCACGTAGTTGGCATAGGCCTGCATGACGATTCTTGCAAACGACGGGCTGCGCTTGATACCGTCGGGCATGCTGATATCCTCTTGGCATACGCGCTCCAGATATTTCTGTGCCACCTGCAGCTCGGTTCCGGCCGGAGCTACGATGGATTCCGGCCATCCTCCACGGCAGGCGGCATAGAGAACGTCGTCGATGCTGGATTTCGACTGGCGCCCGTCTATGACCATGTCAGGCTCGTCAATGAGCTTGCTCAGTGAGATTTCTCCCGTTGATTCCCCGCTTTCCCATAGGGTCATGGGCATCATCATCATGCGCCCCAAGGTGTCGAAGTGGGCCAGCTCGGGGGCGGTAGAGTCAAAGTCCTGGGATTCTGTGAGAATATAGTTGCCGTTCTCCGTGCGGCGCTTGGCTGAGGCTTTCACGTTTTTCCAAAGACCTTCAGCCAATTGCCATTCACACAGCAGCCGGGGGGTATCGCCTTTGAGCAGCTGCTTGTTCTTCGCGTCGGCATAGTCCAAAATATCCGGGCGTTTGTCAGGGTCGGTAAGATTAATGGAACTGTTTGATTGCTGGCTGGCCGTCGTGGCTTTGCCGCAACCGCGTGGGCCCTCTATTAAGACAGCTCGATAATTGTCCAGGCGCTCTTTTAGCAAGGCGTCTGCGATTCTTGAATGGTAAACCATGTTGTCCTCCTTTCATTAACATCACAAAGATAATAAAAAATCAAGGATGTGTATTTGTTTTTTAGTTTTTTTATCAAAAACTGGGCAAAAAAATAGTTTTCCCTCTCTGATTCCTCCCTTTTTTTTCCTGATGGAGGCAGGCTATTACCTTTTGGTATAGACATTGCTTTTTCCAAATCTCCAAAGTCCTAAGTGAGTGCAGCTAAGTTTTCGCAGAACTCCCCGTCGGCCGGGCGCTGTTTGGTCATGTCCGAAAATGTGTGAGCTGGTGCCGTCCTGCAAATGGCTCCCCGCTGTCTTGCATATGGCTCCCCGCCGTATTCCATAAGTGGGCCGGTGGGGAGCCATATGGGGGCCGGCCGTATTCTATAAGCAGTCCGTCGGGGAGCCATATGGGGGCCGGCATGGCGAGGCGGTCTTGGGCGCGCCGCGAGTCGGTGGGAGTTGTGCCCGTCCGCGGCAGGGACATGATCCGCTCCCGCGTAATATAT
>Ga0256405_10000608_pt1 | contig 115590 bp, 161 predicted proteins | sample RumenRJG_02DNA_FD_189096 | JGI IMG/M metagenome (GOLD analysis project Ga0256405, IMG submission 189096) | Bovine rumen microbial communities from Lethbridge, Alberta, Canada - RJG_02 | ecosystem: Host-associated > Mammals > Digestive system > Stomach > Rumen | place: Canada: Alberta...
CTTAGCTCATTCGCCTTTTCCCAAGCGGCGTCATACTCTTTTTCAAGCGCTTCTATCTCAGAAACATCTACTTTCTTTATAAACTCTAATTTTCCCATTTCTTGTCTTTTTGATATTTTCCGAATAGCCCGAACGTGCACATTGAGGCGAAGATAGGCTTGTCAAGGCCGTATTGTCTGATGAGTTCTCTCGGCGTCACATCCATCTTTCCGTCCGTAATCTCCTCCCCGCAAACGGTCTCAACCACATAGTCAATCTCACTTCTGCCGATGCAACAGGCGACCGACACTTTGACGGCCTGATTCGTTTCCCTCGCGTATTTCCTCGCCATCTCCCTCGCGAAAAGGTTCAGCGTGAGGTCCGCCTTTGAGCCGTCCTTGGTCCACGGGGAACCGCCTCCGACATGCAACTCACCGCCATAGAAATCAACGACGAGTTTCCTTCCGGTTATCCCGCAATCAGCGACAGGTCCGTGCATCACGTAGTTCCCGGTCCCGTTCAAAATTATTTCCGGATAAACCGGCAAATCAACCTCAACGGAATCATACCAGTCCCTTATGCTTCCCAGCACCTTGGCATACTCCCTGCCATCCCTGCAAGGAACCGCCGAGATAATCTTTTCAATCCAGCCATCCTCGTCAAGGATAATCTCAGTCTTTATGTCTATGCCGCCGATACCCTTCTCTTTTGCCTGCGTGTAAAGCATATGGCACAGGCTTTTGGCTAATGAGTGTGAGCGAGGGGTCATATATTTCTCATCGGGGTCCGCGTAACCGAAAAAAATACCCTGGTCTCCCCAACCGTCATTATTCACGCCTTGGCCAATTTCCGGGCTCTGCTTTGATATGTCTGTCTTTACTGTGATGTAACTTGGATTTATGACGTTATGCTTGCCCCAGGCTTTCCAATATTCCTCGGTATACCCGATTTGCTTTATCGCGTCACTGACAAAATGGACATATTGTTCGTCCGTGAAATCCGCCGCGCTCGTAATCTCCCCCGCCAGATGGACCATATTTCCCTTAATCATAACCTCAACGGCATATCTAACATTCGGGTCCTTCTCAAGATACCTGTCAAGGATGTACTCGCTGATGTAGTCCGCGACCTTATCCGGGTGGCCTGGACTCACGTATTCGCTAAATTTTCTTGTCATTGCATAAAGATATTTCTATACCTAATATACAAAAAAATAACCGGATTTCAAAACCCGGTTACTCCTCAACTATAATTTGATACTTCAGCTTCGGTATCTCTATCGGCTCAACTTCCGCTATCCCCTTATTATACATAAATCCCCACATAACGCTGTTGCAATGCGCTTTATTTCTCTCTATCCTCTCATTGGTATTGGCGGCGCTTGAAATAATCCTGCTGATGGTTTGTGGCGACATATTGTCATTGATGGAATAGATGAGTTCCTGCTGGTAATCCCTGTTGCTCATGAAAGAAGCGGCGTCAGAGCGCTTCACGCCGAATTCTATACTGGTAACCAAAAAAGGCACCGTGAATAACAAGCCGAAAATGACCCCGACGATAACGGCCCCTTCCATATCCTTTTTGAGACCGACACCGAAAAGGGTCCAGGCCCCAACCATTAAAATACCAAGTAAAATATAACCAATCATATTAAAAAGTTTTAAAAATTACATATAAGAGCCAATATTCTGGCACACATTGTATTCGTGCCCATCCTTGCTTTTTTCTTTCCCGAGGCCAGTGACGTGGATGCTCGCGTCGGTACAGGACTCCCACTCGCCGAACTTGGCCGAGCCCTGCAGGTCATCAGCGCTGAAACCGACGGAGTAGATGTCGGTAAGCCCTCTCTCGTTGATGAAGTCAATGGTGGTCTGGACGAGGATTTCAAGGAGCTCTCTCATATCCTTCCCGGTTGTTATGGGGTCCTTGTAGTCGTCATAATCTGGCTTGTAAAAATAGGTCTCCTTGTTGAAAACCTTCTTCGCCTCGTCCGGAAGCGCCTCATAGTCCCGGATGACCGCGCGCAGCGGCTCCGGATAGGAATCGATTCTGGCCTCTTTTTCCATCCGGTTCTTTTCACGAAGTTCAGCCATCTCTTCCTCACTTAAGTGCTTCGCCTTCACCCTTCTCGGCTTGTGTTTCTTCGCTTCCTCACGCCTTTTCTGGCCCGCGACTTTCAACCTTTCAAAGAGCTCATCAACCTTGGCATGGTGCTCCTTATACACTTCCGTCCCCTCATAGCGAGCCCTTTCCTCGTCCATCAGTCTGTGGATTTCCTTCTCCTCGTCTGACTCCTTGAAAAGCCGGTCATAGTAAGTCATTTCTTCTTCCATAATATATGCTCGTGTTCTTTTGTATACCAGTCAGCGAACTCCTCAAGTGACGAGAACCTGTACATCTTCCTGCAGTTTGATTTCTCAATGAGCTCGTCAACCGCGATGTCCTCGTTGTACGGGGCGGTAATCAAAACCCCGGTGTCGGCGTTTGAGCCCAGGAAGTTCCACCAGTTGTCGTCAATCATATAATCAATGTGGAGGAGGGTCTTGTTCTTCAAAAAACAAAGCCCGTCAGGGTGTATACCATTATCGTTCAGCCAGTTAAGTGTGTCAAGCCTATTCATGAACGACTTCTGGTATGTCACGATGATGACCTGCCCGTATTTCTGCAGCGTCCTGATGGCTCGCCCCATTCCCGGAAGCGCGGGGGATTTCAGGAACAGCTCCCGCCCGTGCTCCTGGAAGAACCACTCCGCCGATGTCTTCCCGGTCATCCCCTTGATTTTGGGGAAAGAGACCTCCACATCGAAGTCCCTCACCTCCTCCTGGGTCATGCTCTCGCCGAAACTCTCATTATACAGCGTCACCATGCCCTCAAGCAGCGAGCGGAGCACGCCGTCGCAATCGACGCCAAACGTCACAATCCCGTCAAAATTTTCGTTAATTTTCATTGTGGTATGCTTTTGCTATTTCGCGCAGTTCTTCGTAAGCGGCATTCCTCTGCTTCTCATCTTCCTCATAGAAAAATGTTACCAAAGCATCAAGAACTTCGCTGACTTTTCTGTTGGCATATTCTGTCGCCAGAAAAACACCATAGTTCATATGACCGCGTTCTTTGGCATATTCGCCTTCGGTCGGATAGAAAAACGGTATCTTTTTTCCGAAATACCCAGCCGGATTGGTTATATAGTCATCTTTGTCAATCAACGGTTTAGCTTTCATCTCTTGTCAAAATCTTTACGGCCTTGTCAATATCGGCCTGGGTTAAACCTGTCTGTCTGCTGACATGAATGAAGTTGTCTTTCTGCCCGAGAAGGAAGTCGGTGTCATCATCAAGGATGACATACTCGTAATCGACATCCGCGTCCCCGAAGTGTTTCCGGTAATAGGGGAGCCCGGTCTCGTCAAGCCCGTACCTCGTCCCCATACCCTTGAAGTTCCCCAGCAGCCATTTCTCAATCTCATTGCCCCGGCAGAGCCAGTCAACGTGAAAATGCTCGGTGACGCCGATGATGGGAAGCTCAAGACCGACCTCACGGAGCGCCTTGACGCCATCCTCACCCCAGTTGGAACTGACAACAACCTCGGCGCCAATGTCTTTCAGCTGGTTAAGGAGCGCGATGGCCCCGGGGTCAAAATCACCGGACTTGCCCCTGGTTTTGATATACCATCGCTCACTGTTGACCACGCCATCGATATCGAGGAAGACAACGCGTTTCCATTCCCCCATATCAATCGTAATCAATCATGCAGGTCTGGCAATCCGGGTCGTGCACGAAGCCGGTATAATTATCGTAACCCCCACGAGGACGATAGAACTCAATGTACTGATGCTCCTCAAACGTAAACTTTCTCGCGTAAATCTTTGTCCCGTCATCGCCATATACAGCCTTTTGCGTCTCCGGTCCACACCCGCACAATAAAAGCAGGGAAAAAAATAGGATAATAAACTTTCTCATTTTCTCAAAATTTTTTTATAGTTATCAAGTTTTCTCTCGTAATCCGGGTCATTCTCATCCGGCATACCGCAAAACTGTTTCCCGTCCTTCGCGAACGTGACGACCTGGCTTATCTCCTCAAGCCGCTCAGGGAATTCCGCGTCCTCTTCCCGGATGACTTTTTTCAGCGCTTCCCTTTCCCTGTTGCGGAAAGCCTTATGGGTCGCAATCTTGTCCTTCTTCTCGCTGTCGGCGCCGGTCCAGCCACCGTAAGCGTTCTTCTTGTAACTTTTTCCCATACAATATAAAGTATTACAAATATCGTGCCAAACTAGTTATGGTTTTAAAAGAATATCGGTATCGGACATATCCCCATCTGTTGCCGGATTATTCTCCTCAAAAATGTCATATGCGATTTTTGAGGCTGTTGTGAGATACTTCTTCTTCCATTTATTCCATATATTTGTGTAAAACCTTTCAACGCGTTCATAATTTACAAAGCTTTTCCCGAGAATCTTATTCGTGAAACCCATAATCTGTTCTTTTGCAAGATTTGATAATGTTCCGGAGACCAACTGCTCATAGACTCGTTCAATCTGCTTGAATTTTTTATAAGACTCCGTGTTAAGTACCGCATTCCAGGCACTTGTGCTGTCCTTTATTGTGTCTTTAACGCTTTCAAGCTCCTGTTTTAACTGGGCGATGTATGCGTTTCTTTCCATTCTGTTGGTGAGATACAACAAGTTCGCAATCGCCTTTTCGTTTTGCACCTTACTTTGTTTGGATGCGATTATTGAGTTATAGTTTTGACCATGACGGAAATTATTGATTATATCCTGTTTGGCCAGTCCTTTTTTGTTCGCGTATTGATAGTCATTAAAAACATGTGTTAGTTCATGCCCGATTGCGAACACAATTGTTCGGGCCATATTAGACGCGTCGTTTCCATACACAACAAATTCAATAACCGGGTGGCAAATAACCCCACCTTCAACATCGGAGAATGAATCCGGGATTAAAAGGCCTCCACTATACCTAGTTTTCCCTTCATCATATATTGTTGTTAGATGCACGGTATAATTCCGGAAAAAGGTGGAAAGATTGAAATCACTTACATCTCCGGTGTACACTTCTGTTGTTTCATCTCCAACGCTGCAGGTTTCCCATATCTGGTCGCTCATTTCCTCACATATCGCCTTTACGACTTCATGCAGCCCACTGACAATACCACGGGACTCCATAAGGATATTCTCCCTATTCGGTAATCCGGCATAAAACTCATAAAGTATATGATTTTTCAAATCACTATTTGTCCCCATCGTTCTTTCTGCCACTCAAGTTGTTTACCCAGTCCTGGTTTGCGAGATACCAATCAACGGTCTTCGTAAGTGCGTCAGCCATTGACACTTTCGGCTCCCAGCCAAGTTCGTTTGTAATCTTGTTGTGGTTGATGGAGTAGCGGAAATCGTGACCCGGCCTCGCGTTCTCAACGTATTTTACATTATTTTCAACCTCCTTAATCTTCAGGTTCTTTTTAAGGCACACAAGGCCCATAATGGATTTTACGATGTCAATGTTCCTTACCTCATTCCCCGACCCGATGTTATATGCCTCGCCGGGAACGCCCTTCTCAAACACGGTCATCGCGGCCGACACGATGTCATCGGTGTAAATCCACTCCCTGACCTGCTCACCCTTGTCGTAGACAATGATTGGCTCATCATTGAGGATTCGCTGGATTGTGGCTGGTACCAACTTCTCCGGATATTGCATAGGGCCGATTGCGTTGCACATGTGGCTGATTACGACCGGGAGCTTGAATGTCTTCCAGTACGCCTTGACGAGAAGGTCACCGCACGCCTTTGACGCGGAATACGGGCTGGAGGGGTCAAGTTTCGTCTCCTCGGTAAAACTCTCCCCGTCCTTGTCCAGGAACCCGAAAACCTCGTCGGTGGAGAAATAGTAGAACTTGTGGCCCGGTTCGTTTCCCCAATGCTTCCTGGCCTCCTCAAGCAAGTTGAACGTTCCCACGATGTTCGTCTCAATGAAAGGTCTCGGCCCGGTGATGCTGTTATCCACATGTGACTCCGCGGCAAGATGAATGACGTCGGTAAAACGAAACCTGTCAAACAAAAACCCGAGAGTAACCTCGTCCCTTATGTCATTATCTAAAAGTGTGTAGTTCTCCTCGTCCTCAAAATCCCTGACATTATCGGGGTTACCGGCATATGTCTGGCAGTCCAGATTAAAAATACGCCAGTCCTTGTGCTCATTGACGAGATGCCTTACAATGTGATTGCCGATGAACCCCAATCCACCGGTCACCAAGATACGCTTCCTATATTCCATACGCGATGTTTTTTCTACCACTATAATACACAAAAAAACCGGGATATCAAAATCCCCGGTTTTTTTTTATTTGTCGCGCCCCTGTTTGTATCTTTCAAGCCTGGTCGGCTCTTTCCTCGGCTCGTTTCTTTGGAAATATAATTCGGCGACTTTCATGGCTTTCCGGTAAAGGATGTCCAAAAGTTGTTCGCTTCTCGTTATGAAACGCTCTTTGGCCTTCTCATAGAATGATTCGGTGTTTTTCCGGTTTTTGTTTTTCCCGCGAGCGTTCATATTCATCATCGTCGCCGCGTAATCCCAAATCATGGAATGGGCCGGCACTTTCCTTAACTTGTCCAAAAGGCCGTTAAGCTCGTTTATGTTTCTGGCCACGCTTGTCTGGGGATAAGCCTGGCTGAAAGTGGCCCTTGTCGCGTGTAGTTCCTTAAGGTCCCCATATATCGCCTCAGCCCTCGCGTTCCTTTCCGTGCGTTCCCAAATGGCATAGAGGACGAAATTCAACGCCTTGTATTCCTCACTGTGTTTTCCGTAAGTGATGGAATTAAGGAAATCCGTTATCGGGTCCGGTTTCATGGCTTTCATTATACGCCCATGCGGGTGGTTACCCGCCCTCGCTGACATCGTGATTGTATTCCTCCTATCCACCTCATCATCGGGTAAATCACTTACTTTTTTCTTAATCTGGAGACCCGTAAACGAATGGTTAAGCTCGTGATACAGCGTTGAATGCATATCCTTTGTCTGCAACTCGCCAAGCACGGCGGGAACGGTTAGGTCAATCCTGCCGTTCCTCATCCTCATCGTGGTTTTGTTCAGCCGGTCAAACTTTCCGCCACCATTGTATGACTGCCCTTCGGTACCGCGTTCATTCGCCCCGAAATATTTCAGGTACTTCGGGTCAAACACGAAGTTCTGTATGGCGACGTTTACATCGAATTCGTCAGCCAAGTCCAGTTTCTTGGTCAACTGGTCCGGTAAAAGAATGATGTACGTGTAGATTTTACCGGCATCTCCCGGCGCTTTATTGAACTCAAACTCATCGGTCATATTTGGCTTGACATTCTCTTCCTGTATCCTTGCCCATTCGTATTTTATATAGTTTACGATGTCCTGGATTACATCCTCCTTGTCAACCATTGAGCTGCCCATGACCTCTTGAACCGTTTCGCCCAAGATACCACGGACAGCCTTGTGGACCATTTCATTTAAATCATTATGTGTCAAGTGTATAACACCCATTATTTTAAGACCATTTTCTTATAAATAGTCCTTTGTGATGGTTTTGTCCGGGTAAATGAAGAACTTGCCGTTTGTCCTTGTCCTCCCGCCGATGAAAAAATAGTCGTACCCGTCTTTCCGCTCCTCCACCATTGAAGCCGGAAACCGCCCGCCAAACACCGATGCCGCCACTTTATCATATCCCTCTTCCAGGAAAAGATTCACGGCCTCCCCAACCGAATCACAGAAAACCAGCGTGTCCCCGTCTTTTCGCTCGTACTGATAGTTCTTTACGATATCAACCTTCGGCACGGACACGACCGTAAAGTTTTTGTTTGGGATTATCGTGTTCTTGTTTTCCATGTTAATCAGATAAAATACCCTTCTCGCGGTTAATCTTCGCGTGGTTGTACTTCTCGTTAAACTCCTCGTCACTCATGAAGAGGTACGTGAAGCAGTCTATGAGGGACATGACCGCCAGGACGAGAAGCGGGATGAGCCCGATTATCGCGAATGACAGGACGATGCCCACGACACACCAGATGAGGTACTTCTTGCCCCTCTCGCGGTTGTCAAGATAAAACCAGTGGATTCCCCAAACACCGAGGAAAAACGCCAAAAGCGCCGCTACGATTTTCTGTTTCATAATCTGTAATGTTTTAAAAGTTATTGTTAAATAATATATATAAAATATAATATATTATACTTTAGAATGACACGGACATCCTGACCCTGAGGGGGGCGTCCCCGTACTCAAGCCCAGGGAACAGGTGCTCCAGGCTCCTGGGAACCCTTATGTTCACCTCCCCGTCCGTGAGGTACACCTTGGCGCCGCCGTCAGGCGTCTCGCACTCCTCGGGTCTCTTGTCGGTGAGGTACTTGAGCCCGGTCTCGTCGGCGACATAGCACCAGAGCTCCGCGGAAGACTCAAACAAGTCCCTAAGCACCAGTGTGTTGACAAGGTCCTCCTTTCTCATCTTGCTGTAGACAGCCTCCCTTCTCCTGCTCTCCAGCATCATCTCCTCCACCTTTTTCTCATCAGTCTCTTCCATCCCTTTCCTTTCTGTACTCATCCAGTATTTTCTTTATGTCGTTATAGGAACCCTCGGGGACCGGGACATACAGACCCATCGTCCTCTCCCAGGCGTACCTTTTCTTCCTCTCGTAATACTCCTCCTTGGTAATCTTCTTCGTAAGGTATTCGTACTTGATGGTCTTGTATGTGAGGTTATCCTCAAGCCGGTAGTCAATCTGCTCATAATCATACACATACAAGTCCACATCGGGCATTTCTTCAAGCATCTTCAGTATTCTTTCCCGGTCGCCGCCGCCCTCAAACTCCGAGTGGCCGATGATTGTGGTGGCCACCCTCTGTCCCTTAAAGGCCCCATTAACACGATGAAGACATTTTTCAAGTGCCTCATAATCAACGGTATCCGGTATCCTGTCCGGTCTGTACCTCCCACGACTGATATAGCATAGGGCAAAATACGGGCCATCCGGTTCTCCCTTTACGACACGCACGGTACCAAGCTTCCTCGGGTCGCCATAAGCGGTTTCCTTGTTTTTCCTGGCCACGTTCTTGAAACTGACCGCGACCTTATGGGGAAAACCGTTGCCCATGGTGTTCATGATGTTAAGGCCCACGAGCACGACGTCATAGTCCCTCACATCATAAATCAGGTCCTTGTCCTCAATTATCGTCATCGTATTCCCACTCCACTTTTAACTTATACGGCTGATGGTCAAAGACTGGTTTTGGGTGACGCTTTAACGCGTCCAACAGTTTGCCGAAAGCACTGGACGCTTCCGCGAGGCCGCAGCCGGTTTCCTGTCTAATCAGTTTCGCAATCTTTATTTCGTCTTCCCGCGTCATATCTAAATCAAATTCTCTAAACAATACTTAATAGCCTGTGCGCAGGCTTCCTCGTAAGTCTTATGATACTCATTTTCCCGAAGTATTTCCCCATTATTTTGATTGAGGATAATACACCACCATTGATAATTTTCCTCAAACACCTCGCCCCATCCAATGTTTATTGCAATCTTGTGCACCTCCCTCAGCCACTTCATCGCCATCTGGAGGGTAGGGGCGGAAACGCAACCCTGCGCGTATAGATTCTTGTTGTCTATCTCCCTTGGGGATAAATAAAATGAAGCGTTTGGCAAGTAATATGCGTATGTGTATTCGTTAAACCCCTTCTCTTTCAAGAGCTTGGCGGTCTCAAAAGAGACATAATCCTCATTAACCATACTCAATCCTCCTTATAGTTTTCCTCCTCGCGCAGTTTCCTCACGTCCACGACCTCAATGTCGTGATTCCAGTTGATATCCGCCAGCGTATCAAAAGGGTAATCGCAGTCATAGCCGTCCGGAACCATAATGGTAACTTTTAATTCAACGCATTTCATAATCTAATCCCAAACATGGTTTCTCTCATCACTCGTTCCGTCCGCGTACCCGTCGCCATAACCATTCGTGTAAAAATATTCGGCGATTCTCGCGGCCTGGTAGGGGGTGACGTTTATTCCGTTATCAAAACAGAACGCCACCGCTTCCCTTTCAAAATCTGGCTTTCTCATTTCTTTTAGTCTTTCTTTATAACTTGGATGAGTACATTATCCGCCATTTTGAACTTGCTTTCGTCAACAAATGCCTCAACATAAAGCCCGTCCTCACTATCTTGCCACACGACGGACTCAAATGTCTGCCCTTGCTTAGCGTGCCACTCTGCTCCGGATTTGAAGGCATATTGAATCACATCCTCTGTATAAAGGGCATTGCCATCATTGTCATGCAGTCCATCCCACTCACCATCAGAAAACTCTTCTGACGCCTCGTCAAGGTTGGAAGGAAGCGAAATATTGTTGTCAATCAGCCCTTCCATGTATGCCTTGCGGAGTTTGAGGTTAACGTCCTCCCGTGTAATGGAACCATCATCATTTATAGTCTCAATGATATCCTGTGGAAATTTTTCGTTTCCTTTCCTAATGATTTCTTCCTTGGTCATATTACGTTAAATTTTTGGATTATAAGTCCTGTTTAAGCCCTTAATTGTTGTCATATCCTTTTTCAATCCACTCGTCAAGGGTCATCTTCTGCTCGCGGTCTCCACGTTTCCTGTTGTAGTAATCCGGGCAATAGCAATCCCCATCGACAAAAGTGTAATCAACATGGACATCGTTTCCTCCGTCGCGCATATAGCATTTCCCGTTACCGAGTTTTTTCAACAAGTCCCTTGGGCGTGGTAATCCAATACCTGCCTTTCATGGCCTTGTACCACCAACAGTTTATGCAGCGTCCGTGATTCATAGGTTTTGAATGTTTACGGTCGTTGTGTCTGTTTGCGAAATCCGCTCCTCAAGAGCCTCAATCCTGGACTCGAGCTCCTTGTCCGTTTTCCCGCCAAGATAACTCATTTGACCGACAAAAAGAGCCGACGCTAGCCAGACAACAGCCCCAAATATCCATAGCCAGACATTGATGTTGTTTCTGGCCGTTTCCCTCGCGCTGTATCCCGGCGCCTCCGCGCATTCCTTAATCTTGTCAGCGATAACACCGGGGGCAATACCCATAATAAGCCCGAGGATTGCCATAATAACTAAAAACCAATTCATTACTCTCCCACGTTAATAAGTCTCTCAATATATTCTCTTCCCTCTCCCTTGAAAATAGGGATATTTCTGTCAATAGTCCAGTGCCCGTCCCCGTCCCTGACGCAGCACATTCCCCTCTGCTGCTCAATGGGGAGGTTGTTCCACAGGATGCCGGTCTTCTCCTTGACCATCGTGATGATGTCATCCGTGCTCTTCTTGTGGAGTTCCTTGTGCGAGAAATGAGCCTGACCGAGCGCCTGGATGGAGTTCCTGACGCAATCCTGCTCACGCCAAAGTATGTTGTTCACAACTTCCTCCTTCGGCACGTTGAAAGCCCGGCAATCAAAAGTCGCGCCGGTTTTCACGGCCTTCTCATGCGCGGAATTCCCATAGCCAAGCGCGTAAGAGGCGAATTTCCTGTTGAACTCCAGCGTCGCCATTGAGGCCGCGACGGATGTCATCTTCTGGATGCCGTTGTCAAACCAAGAACTGGCGTTAAATGTCTGGTAATCAACAAGAACCAGCGTAATCTCATCGCTTTGCGTGTAGCCGAGAACGCACCCCTGGATATGCTCGCACAGATATCTCATCGTGTCCTCCATTGACTTCGCCAAAACCTTATCATACGGTTTGTCAAATCCCCTGGCAAAGGTGTGGAAATGGCACCCGTCCAGTCTGAGGATGACCGGCATCCTGCCGATGAGGTGGTTTCTCGTGATGTTCTCGTAACCCTTCATCCGGTCGCCGAGACTTGTCTTATCTGTCGCCATTATCTTTAATCTTAATATTTTTTGTTGTACTCAATATTCATACAAAAACCGTGCCAAACTATACGGAAATCTTTAGACGAGACCGATTTCCTTCGCCTTTTGCTTGACAAACGCCTCGGCCTCGCCAAAGTTGTTTCCAATCACGCCGTCAAGTATCGCCTCCTTAACGGCGTCTTTCAGCACGGCGACCGTCTTGCAAGGCCCGATGCCGAAGGTCTCCATGATGTAGTTCCCGTCAATCGGGTTCTTCCAGTTACGGAGCGCGTCCTTCTCCTCAACCTCCCGGATATGCTTCTCAATGATAACCAGGTTGTTGTAGATTTTGTTCCTGCGCTCCTCATATCTGGTGGTCACGTCGCTCTTCGCGAGGATGAGGAGACCCTCAAGCGCGTCTCCCGCGTCAAAGACAAGACGCCTGATGGCGCTGTCGGTAACCCCCTCCTCGGCGAGCGTGGTGGGACGCATGTGCATGTCCACCAGCTTCCTCACGTACTCCATCCTGGAATCGAGCGGGAGGCGCAGGCGGCGGAAAATCCTCTCGACCATTTTGGCTCCCGCCGGCGCGTGGCTCTCAAAGGTCCAGCCCCTCTTCTCGTCGTACCTCTTCGTGGGGACCTTGCCGATATCATGCAGCAGCGCGGCCCAGCGGAGGTACAGGTCGTCACTCTCCGCCACGACGTTGTCAAGCACCTGAAGGGTGTGCTCAAAGATGTCCTTGTGCCCCTTGTCCCCGGGCATCCTCAACGCGTGGACCTCCGGGAGGATATATTCAAGGACACCGCACTCCTCGAGCGCCCTGATTCCGCCGGAGGGGTTCTTGCTTGCCAGTATCTTGTTCAATTCCTCGGCAATACGCTCCCCCGAGAGGATTTTAATCTCCTCTTTGCGTTTCTTGGCCGCCTCGAACGTGGGGATGTCGTAACGGAACTCCTTGCCCGGACGGGACAGCTTGCACTTGAAGCGGACCATCCTCAAAATACGAAGCGGGTCCTCGCCGAACCTCTCAACAGGGTCCCCGACACACCTGATAACGCCGTTTTTAAGGTCGTCAAGACCGCCAACAAGGTCAATCAAGTCACCAAAACTACCATCGTTGATGTCGATGCACATAGCGTTGATGGTAAAGTCCCGGCGCATGATATCATCCTCAAGGGTTCCGTCAAATACAAACGGCTTCCTTGAGCCTCTCTCGTACACCTCTTTTCTTGCTCCGACGAACTCCACCTTCTGGTCTCCGTACTTCACCATAGCTGTGCCAAAGTTCTCATACACAGTGAGTTCGCCATGAGTAAGCCTTGAAAACTCCTGGGCAACCTTGATACCGTCGCCAACACACAGGAAGTCAATGTCATCGTTGTCAATGCCGAGAACAAGGTCCCTGACAAATCCGCCGACAACATATATCTTGGCTCCGGCGAGCTTGGCGGCACTGGAGGCCAGCAGGAAAACCGGGTATTTAATCAACTCGTCCTTATAGTTCTTTTTCAACATGTTATTCAACTATTTTTCCCGTTAACTCAAACATCTTCCTTTTCTGGTCCTCGGTCGGCTCAAACCCCTCTTTTATGACCCAACCGATATCGTCATAACCGCCGGTCGCATAGTTGGGGAGTGTCGTATATCTCACCCAACCAAGGCTCTCCAAAGCGGCTGTAAGTGAGCCATGTTCCCTGTCAAGTTTATCCATTTCATCAATGTCCAAACCAAGTTTATCCTCCATGATTTTCCAGGCGGTGCCACCGTGGTCCCATTTACCTGTGCAATTAACAACCTCTCCATAAGGGTCAAGCCAACAATCTCTCATAATCCTTTACAAATCAAGCATCTTTTCGTACTATTTCCCATTCAAAGGGCATATCATCAAGCAACTTACCAACACCCTCATAATCAATCTTGCTGATATGGGCGGCATTAAGCATAGCAACCATTTTTTTCCGCAGTTTACGGAGGTGGCGCCAACGGAAATATTGCCGGCATCTTACCCTCTGTCTCTTGTCCCTGAAGGGGAGCGGCCAGTAAGGGATATGCCTCTCGCACCAGCCGTACAGCCTTGACTGGCCGCAAACCGTCACCGCGCCCAGCCTCGGGAGGGCCCTCCACTCGTCAAAGGTTATCATGGACAATCAGCCTGTTATTATACATCGTTTTCCACCAGGGGAGGAACGACCGAATCTCCCTCAACGTCACCCTCTCGTTCCCCGTGCGCCCCTGCGTCTCGGCCAGGTTCCACAGAATCGTCCGTATCAGCGCCTTGGTCTCGGGGTGGATTTTCGCGGTCTCGCTGTTTTTCCGCCACCACTCATATTCCCGCGTGAAGATGTCCCCGGTCTCCCCCTCATACGCCCGGCAAGCCCCGAGCCAGTCGCAGACCATCTCAACGACGTACTTGAACGGTATCTTGTGGGGGACGCCGCCTTCGTTGAGCTTGTCAATCCAATACTCATAGTGGTGCTTGTTCATCCCGCGGTGATGCAGCCAGGCGTATGAGATGCCGGTCTTCTCCTTCGCCACGATGATGGGCGAGCGTTTTCCGGTCCAGAACCTCACGCCCTCAAAAAACTCGGCCGGCGAGAACTTTGACATATCGTGCACAAGTCCTCTCCATGTGTAACCAAGCCTGGAGGCGTAATAAAACACCCACCTCTTATGTGTCAGCACGGTTTTCAGGTGCCCGAAAAATCTCTTAAAATAACCCGTATCCAACTTATTTTTCCTTATAGTAAAACCAGTTCTTCTTAATCTCATTTCTCATCGTTTCCCTATGCTCGATGGGAAAATCCACCGAATAGTCATCCACAAACGGCCTCCAACCACCATTGTACAAGCCCAGCTCAGTCATTTTTGGAATAAGGTATGTGTCAACGAATTCCCTTGCCATCTTATAGTTTGTGACGTGCGCCGGTAATCTTTCGTTTCCATAAAAAAACATCTTACTTCTCCAGGCCCTCGCTAACTGGAACCCCTTGTAAATGTGAACATACTGATAACTCATATTTTCCTTTTTCTTTAAGTATATGCAAATACCGTGCCAAACTACCCTTCCAACGCCATCTGCTCGTTCAGCGCGCACTCGCCGGAACAGAAAACGCCAATCCTGCTCGCGACGTACCTTCCGCGTTGATAGTCCCACGCCTGGTAAATGAGTTTGTACTTAACCACTTCATTTTCAGGTACTTGTTTTCCACAACGCTCACACTTCACATATCCTTCCCGCGGGGCGTAGAACTTCTCATATTCCTCGCGGTCCGCCTTGATTTTCCCGTCAAAGTCGCTCTTGTCCAGACCGAAATCCCGCTCAAACCCGGTTTCCGGGGAATACCTGAGCCCGGAACTTGTCTTCCATTTCTCGTCGTGCCTCACAATGGAGAAAAGCACGTCAAACGCGTCAACAGGAAGTTCCCTGTATTTCCTCACATATTCCTCACATTCGGCGACAAGTTTCCTCGTGACCTTGCCTCCGGACGGGAACGAGTAACCGCCAACCAGTTTCGCCACCTCATGCCTCTTGCTGTCCTTGGCGGTGATTCCGCAGCACTTGTCAATCTTCCACTCGTAGAACTCATCGGTGGGGTACCGCTTGCTGGAACGGCACTCATATATGGTTTTGCCGACAAGGTCCTTACACCCAGGATACATCTTCTCAGCGATAACCATCTTATAGTCATCCAGTTCGTTCTTGAGCCGGACGTATTTGTCCGCGAGTAACTCTTTCATAATCAGTCCGGATATTTTCTGTTAAAATGATGGTTCCCGCCAATAATCGGGTCCTGCCCAACCAGTTTATACGTGGTATCCCTTTTTACCACGACAAGGGTATCGGCGCCAATGTACTTTGTCTCGTTGGTTTCCGTTATAATCCGCTCAAACGTATAGTGGTCCGCCGGGAAATAGTATTCAACGGTCTGGGTGTTGTCCTTTTTGAAGGCGTCAATAACGGCGTAAAACAGAATAGACGAAATAAGGCTAAGGATAAAGGCGAAAACCGCTCCACCCCACTCACCGTCACGGATACTAACGATAACGCCAATAAGGCAAAAGATAATGAGAAAAGCAAATAAAATAAGAGAAAAAATAATCATAAGTATTTGATTTATAGTTCGTTAAAAATATAATCGTACTTCAGTTCGTCTTCCGTCGCCAGTCCGTCTTTACCTTCCTCATAGAAACAATCCATATCAAACGCGTTCGCCTTGTGAGCCCCAAATAAACCGGTGAATTCTTTTGCCCCGGTTATAATTTGGTCAAGTCGCCTCATCTCGTCGTAAGTCAGTTTAATGACGGAACCGACCGGAATGTCTCTCCCAGTCTCATTATGCAAAAACCGTGCCATTCTTTCGGTATAGACCTTAAGACGATAAAAATCTTTAGTGATTTTATAGCCGTTGTCCTTCCACTCCTCGAGGCCCCATATCAGCTCATAATCAAGTCTCATACATTTTAGCTACTAAGCAGGTTCTTCACAATCTGGGAAATGGTCTTTCCTTCCGCCAGACCCTTCATTCTCTGTGTGGCAAGCCCCATAACCTTGCCCATATCCCTCATGGAAGACGCTCCGGTCTCGGCGATAATTTCCTTTACCTTCTCCTCAACCTCTTCCTTGGTAAGCTGCCTCGGCACATACTCCATAAGGACGAACATCTCCTTCTGCTCCTTGTCCGCGAGCTCGTCCCTACCGGCCTGAGAATATATGTCCATACTTTCCTTACGCTGCTTGACGAGCTTCTGTATGAGCCCAACAATGTCAGCGTCAGTGAGTTCGCGGTAATATGCCCCGCTGACTTTCTCGTTCTGTATGGCGGTCTTAATGGACCTCAGCGCCGCCAACGCGTTCTCCTGGCGGTTCTTCATAGCCGATACCAGGTCCTTTTGAATTCTTTCTTCTAGTGTCATTTTTCTCTTTCCTTTAATAGTTGCTCAATAATTTTGTCCGCCTCCTCCTGGGTAATGTCGTCAGCGTCTGTGATTTCAACGCTTTCAACCTCGGTGACACGATTGGCCGGACAAATCCATTGCAGCAGGAGTTTAAGGTCGTCTTCCGTATAGTCACCATTTGCCACCCTCATCCTGGCGTCCAAGACGTCTTCATGGTCCGGGGTGACATATGTGTGTGTTGAAAGTACCGCCGGCGGATTCTCTTTCGTCACGACAATCTGATAATTAACCGGCTCGAGAAGTGTCCCCTCATGCCATTTGCCACAGTGATAATACTTTACGTGACTCCCCCTGTGGTTTTCTTTTTCTTTTCCGTGATATACCATATTATCCCCAAATTACTTCTGTTGTTATTTGTCCGTTGCAATCATCCCACTTACACTGCCTGCATACTTCCGCGAAATCATTATCAGGATACCACTCACGCAGGATTTCGCTGATTTCATGCGGGTGTATTTCAGCGGCGTGTAATGTTAAGGTGTTCATACTACCCATAAACCAAGCGTGTTCCACATCCGGTTCATCCTCAAAGGTAAAGAACATAACATTGGCGCGGATGTATGTTACTGTGAGTTTACGCCATTCCATTTTCTCGCCGTCATAGTGCCAGAACTTCCTGCCTACCTTAATGTATTTTTTGACAGCATCATCCTGCTTGCAGAATAATTCATACAGACGAGTATCAAATGTTATGTCGCCATAAACGTGATTGATTAAGTCAAAGATTCGCTGTTCCACATCGTTCATATTCTAGACCAAATTTTTTAAAGAAGGATATTTTTCCTCTAATGTTTTAATACGTTTCTTGCAATCCATATAATCCCATTTCGCCTCTTCAAAAAGCTCTTTTTCTCTTTCTTCTTTTGTGCGGTGTTCGTCACAAACATATTCTTCGGCATCATTCATAGATTGGACAAAGGCATGGTCGCAGACACCAGGTTCCTGCCAACACCTCATCATTTCCGTCTTATCTTTCGGAGAATATTTAAACCTTTCGCAAAATGCGCAATTGGCACAATTTCTTTTTATTCTTTTCATGCATTAAATCAAATTTTCTAAACAATACTTAATACCCGCTTCACACGCTTCTTCATAAGTTTGATAGAATACTTCATCAACGGCATCTGAAAGCATCATTTCAAAATCTGAATCAGTTTTTTGAATTACAACATAGTACCCGGAATGGTCTCCGCAAGCCCAACCATCCAGCATAACCTGGAGGTAGTAGTGCTCCTCGTCCCTCAGCCACTTCATGGCCATTTGGAGTGTCGGGCGTTTTACTTGACCTAACTTACCCCACTCTGAGATAGAACACTGCTCCACCTCGTGCTCGTTGGTGATTGTTTCATAGGCTGTCCCGCATATTCCGTCAAACCCCTTCTCTTTCAGGAGTTTGGCCACCTTAAAACTTACATAATCTTCCGCAATCATAATCTAAATTATTTTCTGGCAATGTAATACAAAGGAAGCGTAATAAACCATACAAGAGATAACAGTGAATCTATTACCCATCCTCTCCAAGAATCGTCATACGGCTTAAATGTCGAATAAGCGATAAAGAATCCTCCCCAATAAATCAATGATACAATTATGGCAATCATAACTAAACTAAATTTCTACACAATACTTACAAAAACCGTGCCAAACTCTCTTTCCAAGCCACCATCGCGCCCGCCGGGACCTCAACATCGTAATCATCAGCGTCCGCAAACCCGGAGCATTTCACTATTCGTTTTCCGCGAAGGCCATACCTGAGGTTTTTCCTGGCGCTCCTGTCACACCAATTATTGTATTTGTACTCCAGCCGGCGGTTCTTCGGCTCCTCGTTCCCTTCAAGGTTCGTGTGACCGTGAATATGAAAAGCCTCACTGCCCCTCTCAAGGCCTTTGACGGATTCCTTCATATTGTCAACGATATCAGCCAGGCGGCGCTTGTGTTTCTTCGGGCTTCTGCGCCACTTCTCGGTGGTCTGGCTGTCCTGGTTGAAAGCGTGCACGCAATAATTGTCGCTAAACAGGACCACTTTCTTGACCGGCCTGCATAACCGCTTGAACTCCTTTGTTTTAAGATAGTCAAGTCCTTTCTTCGCGGCCAGGACCTCCGCCTCGCAGGATGACTTCGCCCCGCGGATGCTCCCATACTTGAATACGCAGAGGTCCTTCATAACGATTGCGACACCATAGCCGCACTTTCCGGTCATGTGGTCATACGACGCGTCGCTGAAAATCTTGCAGGTTGTCCTTCTCATCTTAATATAAACATGTTGCGAATGGTAACCCTCTTGATGTCGCCGTAGCCGTTTTCCTCCTTGGCCGGGCACTTTTCAAGCCAGGATTTCATCTTTTCAGCCTTCTTTCGCTCACAATAAATCCCGTTGATTTCCGGCGCGTTGTCCTCATATTCCGTGAAAACGACGAACACCCCGCTTTTCTGGTTTTCATATTTTGAACGCTCTGTTTGGCCGTCAAGTTCAATGTAGTCCTCGCTGTCCACCCACGCGTTATGAATGACAAGGTGCTCGTAGCCAACCTCCGCCTCCGGCGCTTGTTTAAGGACCTCTATCAACTCTTTCGCTTTCATCACTTGTAGATTTTCACACGCCCATCCGCGAAAGCGGTGTTGAGCCTGGCGGAAAGCACGCTGAAGGCCAGTTCCCAGGTCTTGACATCAACAATCCCGGTAATCTCGTCCGTATAGTTCGGGGAGACGCGGTCCGGCTCAACGACCTGGGAGAGGATGAAATACTCAACCTTTTTCTCCATCGCGCGCTTTGGACCGCCCGAGTACTTGTAGGAAATGCAAAGTTTGTTCCACATGGTCACGTGCATATCAAGCATGTAAACCTCGCCATTATACTCAATGGACTTGGGAAGTGAATCGATATTAATCATATTATTCTAACCAATCTTTACCAAATATTCTCGCAAAGAAGATACCCACAAGACCATACTCATATATCTCATCTTCTGTAAAATGAAAATAATTTTTAGCCCAATGATTACCTAGTATGCCAATGACAATAAGGGTTATCATACGTCATGCGTTATTTGTGCTATTATACATTCCTTTCAGCGCCTCAAGGGCAAGACCCATGGGAATCAACCCACGGTAGTCAAAGTGATGAGAATGAGCCAATCTGTATATTCATAGAACGTTTCTCTATAAACTTTTTCTTGACCCTTTGTATAAACATTACCAGATTCATCAATCTCTCCATACCAATCCATTGCTGTATATAATTCGTCCTTTTCCTTGTCAGTCATACTTGACATTGGACGAAGGTAAGGCTTTAATACAACATTATCATTGTCAAAATCATTGATAATATCAGTATTAAGTGTTTTTGTTAGCGTAATGTCGCACACCTGGCTAACAGGAATATTTATGCCATTATCCATCGGTTTCAGTTCCCTGACCACGCCTTTTTTGGTAATCCTGCATTTTACCTTATAAGGCAACCTTGCGCTAAGGTCCTTAAGTAGTAGTTGCTTATCTTCCTGTGTCATATGTTTCCGTTTTTATAATCATCTAATAAATCAATAAGGTCTACCAAGTACATGCCAACAAATGGGTCCTCACTATCTTTATCCGTGATAAATTTCGATTGATAAAGTAAATCCTTTAGTGTCTCTTTTTTTTCCTGTGTCATGCCCTACTTATTTTTTCGATATCCTCAAACCTTACGCAATCAAAGGTATCAAAATATCCATCGTCATTTCTTCTTCTAAATTCTATTTCCCCACCTCCGCATAAATCCGCCTGAAGGTCTTCGCCATAGATTTCAGTGGCTATATCGGACAGTTCCCCTAATGCCGCGCTAAGCCTGTCCGCGGCATCAAACACCCTACTCTCCGCTCTTTTTAGTTCCGTTCTTTGGCTCATAAATTATTTTTTGCTGTCATTAATATAAAGGTCAAAATAGCACATAGCCAACTTCATCCCCTTTCCGAATTTTACCGATTGCAAATATTTAACAGTTTTGAGCATATTCCTCTCGCTTTCCCAAATCCTCTTCGCCTCGTTAAATTGTTCTTCTGTCAAATCCTCTTTCGGGATGAGTTCCATAAGTTCCTTATCAATATCAATTTCTTCCTGTGTCATAATTAAATCTTTTTAGAGTATGAATTGAACGGGCACTCCAAACAAGGATATGGAACCACTTCATCCATTACGTTATTTCCGGGTTTTTTATCCAATATTTCGCAATGAGCAATGTACTTGTCTAATGGCAACGGAAAATCAAGCCAGTAGTGTTCACAAGTTCTGCATAAATCTTTCTCTTGGCGCTCTTCTCGTGTCATAACTCTTTGATTTTTATGGGGACGAAGACATCATAGCCATCATCATCCTGGAAATGATTGATATCCTCATCGTATGTGCAGCCGAACTTGGTGCGCTTATAAGTAAAAACTTTGCCATTCCACACCGCTTCGCTTGCATTCCGGCAGTTTCCAATGTAGGTCTCTCCAACGACTAACTTGTCCTTTGGAATGGCCCCACAACGGATAAAGTTAGGGATTACATACTTGTCGTACAGCTCCTTGTCAAGAATCGGCGGCTCGGGTATGAATTCCTCCGTGAAGGGTGTCAGCTCCTCCAGCCACTTGATAATCTTGGAAATCCTGTTCTCCCTCTCTTTCCGGAGCTTGTCGTTTATTTTCTGTATGTCTTCCTGTGTCATAACTTATTCAATATTAATGTATTCAAAGTCCGGCCTGTTCCACGGATAATTGCTGTCCACCCACGTCCTCCGGGATACCTCAAGCTTGTTGTAATCAGCTTCCGGGGGCCACATAATGTTCATATCAACGGTGACAGGCATATCCTGGGGGTACTTCTCCAGTTCCTCAATCAATTCTCTCACTGTCATGGCCTGTGTTCTTCTTTTCTTCGTTATCCGGATTCCACGGACAAGTCTTCGGGTCGTAATCATAACCCTCCTGTGGCATAGGACAGTGGTAGTTATGCCAACAATCCTCGCAACCTGGAAATCTTTTACTCATATCTTAATCCTCCTTAAATTCGGGTATCGGCATCCAAGCGACTATTCCGTGAACAACCTGGGGCTGATAGCCACCAAGCTGCCCGGACCTCCACTTTCCGTTCCTTGTCCAATCAATATCCGGACCGTACATTGAATCCCAGACCAGAACCCTCTCGCTCTCTGTCCATTCGTGGTGCCCCTGCAGGTTGTCGGATTCATACTTACGCTCCTCCGGCATACGCTCGCTACACTTAATCCATTCCATATTATTTCGCGTTTTTGTATTGTTCAAGCGCCTTCCTTTGCTCTTTTGTCAGTTTTCCCGGCACATCATATTCAATGAGCACGACATAATCACCATCAGAAAATCCTCGTCTGCTCGATGGATAACCACCGCCGCCTTTCGTAAATCGTTCACCTGGCCGCGTGCACTCCCTGAGGTTGATGGTCCAGTCCTTTCCGTCAGGGCACTTCACCGTGACCTTCGAGCCAAGCAACGCGTCAACGAAACTGACTTTCTCCGTGTGGTAGATGTTGAAGTCGTTGTCCTGCGTCTGGAAATAACCCGGAACATCTTGCCTGACGGTCACATGCAGGATGAGGTCCCCGTTCATGTAACCACCGGTCCCGGTACCGCCCATTCCGGTGTAAAGTATTGACATTCCGTCCCTTATGCCGCCAGGGAGTGTCAGTTTCATTGTCTCTTCCTTCTCGATGAAGCCCGTCCCGTTACACTTCTTGCAGGGGTGGTCAATCTGCTTGCCGGTCCCGTGACAGTGGGAGCAAGGTGACTGGAAAATTGTCTGCATGTTCCCGCGTCTTTCAACCCTCTGCTCCATACCGGTCCCGTGGCAGTAAGGGCACTCGTGCTCATGTCCGTCCTCGCTACCGGTCCCCTTGCAATCCGGGCACTCAACCTTTTTCTTGACGGTGACCTCCTTTTCCAGCCCGGTCTTAAGCGACTCGGCGAAAGTGATTGTCACATACGCGTGCACGTCCTCCCCGGGCTGCCCGTTCGGTCTCCCGTTCGCGCCGTGTCCCCTGAAACCGCTGAAAAAGTCCCCGAAACCGCCTTGCTGGGCCCTGCGGAACATCTCGGCGAACGGGTCAAATCCCTCGCCGCCAAACCCCTGCGTGTCATCAACGCCGGAATCGTATTGCCTGCGCTTCTCCTCGTCGCCGAGAACGGTGTGGGCCTCGTTGATTCTCTTGAACTCCTCCTCGGCCTTCCTCTTCTCCTCCTCGGTGCCGTTCACCCACCTGTCCGGGTGCCACTGCATACTGAGTTTGCGGAAAGCCTTCTTTATATCGTCCTGGCTCGCGTTCTCGGGCACACCCAAAGTCTTGTAATATCCTTTGCTGTCCATTATCAAATTCTCCTTCGCCTACATATACAGCAAATACCGTGCCAAACTTGAAAAATCCGCGAAATTTCAAAGGTGATGAAATTATGCAAACCCATTGAAATTACGCTCATTATCACAACTTTTGCCACATTTTCACAGCCAATGAAAACGTAGCGAATCACTTCTCCCTCAGTCTTTTCAGAACCTCAAACATCTCCGAATTTCCGGTGAACACGTCCGGACCCCTCATCTTTATCTCGGTCGCGTTCCCCAAATCATAGTCAGGCAAGAGTTCCGGAAGCATACTGACATGATAGTCACAGTCATAATCGTAACCATCTTTCAAAGTTATTGTAAGATTATCAATACCGGCGAACATCTCCGCGATGTCTTCCGTGTCAAATATCACCGGTTTTTTACCTAAAAACGCATACAGTCTCATACTTTCCATAAACTTTACTCCGTATATTATTATACGGAAATCTTGGGAAACAAACAAGGCGAGTTTTCCTTGCCCCCGACTATTTATCGATGGAATAATGTATTTTTGGAATGCCTCAAAACATCAAGATAAACAATGTCCGCAGCCTTGACTGCAAGGTCCTGCTTGACGAGTACTATGACTTCATGCTCTACAAGGGCGAGGCCGAGGGTATCGGGATAGGGGACGGTTGTCTCGCGGCGGACTTCAGTGACTTTGACATTGACGAGGCTGGCAGAATCCACTCCCTGTCGTCGTGGACGGGCTCCGTGTCCTCGGACATAGACCTTGACGACATAGGGTTCACCGGGATTGACAACGGCCTCATCAGGTTCCGCAAGGACGTCGTGTCAAACCGCGGCTTCATGGAGATACTCACGGGCTCGACGTACCACATAGACTCGGCCGACACGAGGCTTTTCCTGTCCCCCGTCACGGGCAACACCCTGGACTACATATACCCCATGTGCGCAGTCACCGACGATAAGGGGAGGGTGGAGTACCTCTCGCTCAACGGGGGTTTCTACCAGGGCTTTTACAAACTCTTCGGCTTTGATTACCAGACACTTCCGACATCGCTTGACTACGGCTGGACCCTCAATTTCAAACTGAGGCCCCGCTGCGGTCACGAGAACCTGCCGGGGACGATAAACCACAAGCACCCGGAGAACGACGGCATCTTCTTCTACATGGGCGCCAGGGCCGAGAACAAGTTCTGGGAATTCTACCCCAACAACTCGGCGTCCGTTGAGGAGTTCCTGGTCAGGACGGCCGACGACGAGGGGTACATGGCCAACGACTGCGAGGAGGGCGACATATACGACATATACCGCAACGAGGTCGCCGACAGCGAGTGGCTGAGGGACGAGCCCGAGCCGGAGCCTGAGCCCGGCTACTTCATTGACGGGTACGCCCTGAGCGCCTGCACGCCGGACTGCCCGCCCATTGAGGAGATACAGAAGAAGGACTGCGACATATTCTCGTTCGACTACTTCGCCGGGGAGTACTTCTACTTCGTCGACTCCACGGTCCCCGTTTACCGCTTTGACGGCGACTACGCGAGCAAGACCACCCCTTACATGACATGCGTGGAGGAGGTGAGGCGCGGCTGCGGGTGCACGGGGAGCGACGTGAGGAGGAGGCTCGGCAAGACCTATGTCGGCTGGTACATGGGGGCGTACAACTACCACCCCGAGGGTCCGTGCAGGACGTGCGGCTTTCCGGGACCCTCGCCGGAGCCCCGCTGCGACATTGAGGGCAACAACTACGCCGAGGTCTGCAAGTGCTGTGAGGATTACTTTGAGGACGCCTACTACAACGACCAGTGCGTGGACACCCCCAAGATGGTCGAGCTTGACTACGTCATGGAGGACATCAGGATTGACAAGACAGGCTCGGACCTCAAGGACTCAATCGGACACCTCTTCACGAGGACCGGCTACTACGAGATAACCACGGACAACAAGTTCCTCTTCTTCAACCGCACCAAGACCGGCTTCACCACCTGCAACTGGACGGAGGGGTCGCTCGTGGCGCTCACGGGGAGGACCAACTGGACGGACGAGAACCTCTTCCTCATAATGAACAGGACCTGCACCGGCGTGACCACCGCGACGATAGACAGGTACCGCGAGTCCCGCGAGAAACCCTACGACATCTACAAGGACATAAGGAACAACGCGTTCGGCCTGAGGATAAGGGAGGACGGGGCCATAGGGTACCGTTACGGGGTCCTGGACTGCGACACCTCGGCCGCGAGCCACTACTCCGTCGTTGAGGAGTACAGCAAGAGCGGCATGGTCAGGCGCGACGAGTGGAACGACATCACGGTCAAGATAGCCGTGCTCAACCCGCTCTACTCCAAGGTCCAGGAGTCGTACAGGCTCGGCGGGCTCCTCAGCGGCCTCACGATATGCGAGAACACTGGCGTGACCGGGTCCCACAGGATAAAGATTTACTTCTATGTCAACGGGTACCTCAAGCTCGTGTCCAAGGAGCTCCCGGAGTTCGCGTTCAGGGAGCTCAACGACGTCTACCAGAAGCAGGAGGGGGTGCCGTTCAGCATATCGCTCGGCGGCGGGACCCAGGGGCTCATGGAGACGATAGGCCCGGACTACATGAACACGACCCGGTACCTGCTCCCGCTGGAGCGCGATTTCGGCGGCTCGTTCATCGGGGACATCAAGTCTTTCAAAATGTATGCCTGTCCTTTGAACTATTCCACAATAAGGGACTATTTATCTAAAAATAACTGAAAGGAGAAATTATAACAACAGATGGCTGAATACGTACCTAACAGAGTGCCATGCGGCAAGAGAGTTGACCCGCAGCCCACACCGTCACCGGAACCCAAGCCGGTCGTCGTCCTTTGCGAGCTGTCGGGCGTGACATATTTCAAGCTCCGCAGCGACATCCCGGGCGACTACACCAAGAACTGCGGACTGCTCGGCGAGGAGATTGACAGGAACTTCTACTTCCTTCGCAGCATGGACATCAAGACCGGATACACCGTCATGGAGAATGACAGGAAATACCTGGTGCTTGAGAGAATCAACTGCGGAAGGGAGATAAAGATTGACATAACCGACGAGGACTCATACGACCACGGCTTCAGGGTTGATGACGGATATATCTACGTCAAATATCCCGGAGGCGAGGAGGACCCGATAAGGGACGGCAACGGCAACCCCGTGCGTTTCCTCATAGCGGGCGAGAACGTGCCGGTCGTCACCGACGCCTCAATCGCCGGCAACGGCTTGTTCAAGAACCCCATAGGCGTTGACCTCGCGTACCGCACGGGCACCTACGCCCCCGCGGACTTCTACGTGGACCTCACATGCCCAGACATCACAATCAACGACGTCGCCTCGGGCATAGGCCACGGTCACGCCGTCGTCACCAAGGAGAACATGAGCCGCTTCGGCGCCCTGTACACCTTCGGCCAGGCCATGGCCATCAACGCCGCCCTCGCGAGGGAAGGCCGCGGATGGAGGGTCCCGACCAAGGAGGACTGGGCCAAGCTGCTCAACTGGGCCGAGAAGGACCCCTCGCCTTGCGACGAGTGCGGGGAGAAGCCCAAGTGGATTGACCATGACACCGACAAGTCGGGCAACTTCGGCTGTGTCGCCGGCGCCAGGCTCAAGTCAACCGTTCTCTGGGACGGCAAGGCCAACACCGACGACTTTGACTTCTCAATCCTCCCGGTGGGTCTCTGCCCTGAGAACTACAACACGAGGGAGCCTGAGCAGTACGGTTTCACCGGTCTCTACAAGACATCCTCGTTCTGGACATCAAGCATATGCGGGAAAGACGGCGAGCCTTACGTGCGCACCTTCTCCTATGGGCACGACGACGTGGCGCAGTTCACCGAGTCACCCGCGAGGAGGCTCAGCATCCGCCTGGTCAGGGACATCTACGATGACTTTGACATCATGGACCACGCGGAGATTCTCGGGAACTATACCCCAGTGGTCCTGACTACGGACGGGAAGCAGCAGTGGACACAGCTCAACATCAACTTCACCAACTACGAGGGTTACAAGCCCGAGGAGGTGACCGTCCCCGACGCCTGGAAGGACGTCAACACCGAGATTCCCGCCATGGCCTACTACGAGCTCATCCACGAGGGCGGGCTCTACGGGTACAGGGAGATTGACTGGTACGACCTGCCCTCCCACGCCTATGACGAGATTGTTGAGTTTGAGTCCGTTGAGGAGGCCCTTGAGCGGGAGGAGCTCTTTGAGTTCATAGCCGTGCCTTACATTATTCACCTTGACATGGTCACCGAGACCAAGTTCTACTACAACGCGTGGGACGGGAACAGGTGGCACAAGAAGATGATGAGGGAGGGCGAGTCCGTCGTCATCATAAACGAGGACGCCGAGAGCCCCTGCGCGACCGGGGAGACCCCGTACGTGACAAGTGCCAACACCAACCACGAGTGGAGGGTCTACGTGAACAAGCAGACCGGGCTTGACGAGCTCATTGACACCCTCGAGGCCCTGAAGAAGGAAATCTGGCAGGAGATGAAGGAAATCCGCGAGGCCATATCCGGTCTCACCGACGACCTCAACACCCTCAGCGGCTTTGTCGGCGACATGTACGACGAGATGCAGAGCGGATTCACCAGCGCCTTCACCGAGATTGAGAACCTCCAGGAGGAGCTTGACAGAGTTGAGGAGTCGGTCGGTCTTGACAATGACGGCAACTACATCGCCCCGGACAGCGGGCTCACGTCAGGCAGCTCGTCGGTTATGGAGGCGATAATGATACTTGACGAGGCGGTGCTGGAGAACCGTGAGGACATCCAGACGCTGTCGGGGGTCGTTGAGGACATAGCGGAACACGTCGAGTCGCTCCAGGAGGAGGTTGATAACATTGAGGACGGCGTGGGCCTCTCGTCCGCCGGCACCTACGAGATGAAGACCGACACCCACTACCTCAACAGCGCCACAACCGTTGAGGGTGAGATTGCGACACTTGACGAGGTCGCGTTCTCCGCGATGACCGAGATTGGGGAGCTCCAGAAGAGGAACATCCAGCCACGCGACCCGTCCATCGTGGTCGAGGTCTCCGGCTACACCACCTACATCGGCGTGGGTCTTGACCCCGATGACGAGCACCTCTACATAGGTGAGAACGGAATCTGGTTTGACGGCAACTTCGGCATGAGGGACGCCGACGGGAAGGACATCCCGGACGAGGACGCCTACAACTACGACTAGGACATTGAACCGCAGTGAGAAAGCCGCCCTGATGAGGGGCGGTTTTTTTATTCGCCTTTTCCGGTTTTTAACCCGCCGCTCCACTATTTATAGCATATAAAACACAAGAGTAATGAAAAACAGATTACAATTTAACCGAATTCCTGCCCTTTTCACCTCAGGGGTGACTTACTCCAGCGGCACCACAATAGGTGTCAGCGGAAGGGAAAGGGCGTACGAGGCGTTGAGCGCTTACACGAGACAACGCGATTTCATACCTCTTATAGGCGAGCCCATCGTCGCGCGCTATATAGACGACAAGGGTAAGAAACAGGCGATACTTGCGATAGGCAAGGCCACAGGCTCAACCCCTAACGACACGTATGGGGTTGATTATCACATCATTGACACGGCCTGGCTCCAGGAGGAGATTGATATCGCCAACTTCAACGCCGGGCAGGCCCTTGAGCTTGCCTCCGCCGCCACCAAGGACACGGCGGACTACCTCATCATCCTCAAGAACATGATTATGAGCGGTGTGGGGTTGAGCGACGGCACATACTTTGACAATAACGGACGCTGGGACAGGGACCCCTCAACCGTCGGTCTCTATGACCCCATTGAGAACTCCAACTATCTCAGCGACCCCGATGAGGTGAGGTCCATGAGGGACGCCGACAAGAAACTTGACGAGGTCCTCGGTCTCACTAACTTGTCACTCAGTGAGTTGTCAGGCGCGACTGAGAGCCTGTCCGGGGTGACAAGGGAATATTTCAACAACATTTTCGAGGCCGCCGGGCTCACGACCGGTGAGGCCGGGAAATATCCGGGCCACGACAGCACGAACTACATCAACAGCGCGGTGAGCCTTGATGACGCGGACGTGATACTTGACTCCGTCATAAGGGCCCTGTCCGCCAACACCGTGGCCGGGCTTGAGGCCGCCGACGACAAGACCAACGAGCTGTCGGCCGTCACGGCGGAATTCTCGGCAACTACCGACGGTTTCGTCAACAGGATGATAACGGGCGCCGGACTCAAGGAGAACGGCGAGTACAAGAAGGACAACAACGCGAACTACATCCTCCGCGCCGACTCCCTGGCGGACGCCGACTCCATTCTGGACAGCGTCCTCGCCGAAACCGCGGACAACCTCGCGGGCCTCTCCGCCGTCACCGCGGAGTTCTCGGGTGCCACGGACGGCTCCATCAAGGAGCTCTCAGCCGCCACCCAGAGTTTCTCCGGGATAGCCGAGGAATACTTCAACACAATCATAGAGGCCGCGGGTCTCGCCAATAACAAGAAGGGCGAATACCCAGACCACGATGAGACCCATTACATCAAGGACGCGACAAGCCTTGACAACGCGGACGTCATCCTTGACCAGACCATCCATGGCATGTCAGCCGCCACCGGGGAGTTCTCGGCCGCGACGGACAACCTCATAGGCAACATCATTGAGGCCGGCGGGCTGAACGCCGACGGCACGTACACGCACCCGCATGACTCCGGAGAGGAGGTCGCCTACATCGGCGACGCGAGCTCGCTTTACGAGGCCGACATCATACTTGACCAGGCCGTGGCGGACCTCTCGGCCAACACCATGGCCGCCGACGCCGCGCTCCAGGAGCAGATTGACGAGATTGGCGCGAGAAAGGTCCTGGGTGAGAACGCGATAGCCGTTGACGTCCTTGAGAACGGGGACAGCAAGGTCAAACTCGTGATAAACGAGGAGGACGACAAGGTCCTCAGCCAGAACGCGCTCGGTCTCAAGGGCACGGTCACACTGGAATACGCCCCCGCCGACAAGAAGATTTACCTCAAAGGCAAGAGCGGCGTCACAATCAGCGAGATTGACGCGACCGACTTCATCAAGGACGGTATGCTCGACACCGCGGGCGTAGTCACCGTTGACGAGGAGTACAAGCGCGAGCATCCTGACCATCCGGAGCTTGTCGTGGGCGAGACATACATCGTCCTCTGGTTCAACACCGACTCCGGTAAGGAGCCCGTTGACGTCTACATCTCCGCGAAGGACCTCGTGGACACCTACACGGTCGACCCTTACTCCGGAGGCACCTCCATGAAGATTGACGACTATGTCATCAAGCTCATCATTGACAACGCCGCGGGTGACGGCACGGGTCTGGCCAGCTGGGCTTACGCCAGCTACATCAGCGCGGTGACTGATAACATCATCAGCGCGGCCGGTCTCAACCTGGGTCAGCAGGGAAGTTATCCGGGTCATGACGGCACCTGTGTCATCACCAGCGCCAAGAGCCTTGACGAGGCTGACGTCCTGCTTGACCACGCGGTGTGCGGTCTTATCAGTGACATGGGCGACCTTTCAGCCACCACGGCTGTCTTCTCCGGAGCCACGGACAAGATTATCAAGACCATCATACAGGGTGCGGGCCTCAACTCAGGCGAGCCCGGCGAGTATCACGGGCATGACAACACCCACTTCATCACCAGCGCCAAGAGCCTTGACAACGCGGACGTCCTCCTGGACCAGGCCATCTGGGGGCTCTCGGGTGTCGCGGGTGACCTCTCAGCCGTCACGGGCGACCTCTCGGCGGTCACCGGGGAATTCTCGGCCACCACTGACGAGCGCCTGAGGAACATCATCAGCGCGGCGAGCCTCAACCCCGACGGGACTTATGACCACGCCAGGGCGCACCACAGCCATTACTTCGCGAGCGCGTTCAGCTCATATGAGGCTGACGAGATGCTTGACGCGAACCTCTGGAACCTGAGCGGTGTCATACTTGACCTCTCGGCTGCCACGGAGAGCCTGTCCGCGGGTACCCTCCAGCTCTCGGCCGACACCTACTACGCCATCCAGGCACTGTCAGGTGATGTCATTGACTATGTTGACAACAGTATAAAGAACCTCTCAGGGGACGTGATTGGTTATGTTGACGAGAGCATAAAGAACCTCTCGGGAGACGTCATCAATTACGTTGACGGCGTGGTGTCCGGGTTCGCCGGGGATATAGCGGCCCTTTCCGCCCGTTGCGACGAGATTGAGGAGACCACCGCCGCGGCGCTCAACGACCTCAACGAGAGGGTCGGCGTTGTTGAGACCCATTTCACCGGTGATTATGTCACATTACAGGGCTTCGTGCCGACAAGCGCGAGCTCTGAGGACCTCAAGCTTGACGAGAACGACACCGTCAACGAGGCCCTGGCGAAGCTGGAGAAGCAGATTGAGGAGGGCGGCGGAGCGCTTGACAAGCTCGCGGAGCTCAGCGGCGCGGTCCAGTCATTCTCTTCCGCGACATACAACCAGTTCAACGAGCTCGGTGACGACCTCTCAACCCTCTGCGCGATGACAATCAACCTGAGCGGGGCGGTCGAGACCGTGTCCGGGCTTACCGACGGAGTGTTGACAATCACCCGCAACGGCGTGGAGCAGGGAATCTACTCACCCTCGGCAGACACCACCGTTGACATTGAGGTCACCGGCGCCGACGTTCCCCTCACAGGGTACGAGCTCGCGTCCGGAAGCACCGAGGAGGAGCTGACAATCGTCCCCGAGGACACCGTCAACGAGGCCTTCGGCAAGTTGCAGAAACAGGCGTTTGACAATGAGAAGGTTGTCGCCGCCGCGCTCAACGACCTTAAGGATATGATTGAGGATGTGGCCGGGACAATGTTTGACGGCGCCGACTATGACTCGACAACCAAGGAAATCAAGTTCTACAACGGGGATACCGTGGTTGACACCATTGACGCCACCGCGTTCATCAAGGACGGCATGCTTGACAATGTCGAGGTCGTCACGATAAGCGGCGAGAAGTACCTCAGGTTCACCTTCAACACCGACGCGGGCAAGGAGACCATTGACATCAAGGTGAGCGACTTCGCGGGCCTCTACACGGCCGGTAGCGGAATCACCGTCTCCGACAGCAACGAGATTTCAATCAAGCTCGCGGACAAGGGCGACACCGACTTCATCAAGCTTGACGGCGACGGTCTCTACCTGACCGGAATAACCGACATGTCCAATGACCTCGCGGAGCTCTCGGCTGCCACCGTCCACATTGAGGGTGACCTCTACGAGCTCTCGGGCGCGGTGATGGACAAGGAGCTTGTCATAGCGGCCGCGTTCAACGACCTCAACGACAGGGTCCTTGAGCTTGAGGACGGTGCCGAGATGCTTGACCACGCCGTGACCTTCAACATCGACGGCGAGTCCCACGGCTCGGCGTCAACCGACCTCTCGGGTGACCAGGTCAACATCAACACCTATAAGATGTATGAGACCGTCGGAAGCACCACCGGACTGACACTCAACGAGTTCCTCACGATTATCACCGTTTCCGACAGCGGGAGCCTGACAATCGCCCAGGACGGTCTTCCGGTCCTGCCGACACGCGGGGTCAAGGAGGCGCACATCCTTATCCAGAACGAGTCGAACGACCCTGTGGTCATAACCGTTGACAACACCGACGACAGGCTCAGGATAACGGGTGACAACAAGCTCTACATTGAGGGTAACGGAATCGGCGAGGCCAACGCGCTCATCACCTATGACGGCTTGGCTTACACGATTTATATCATAGTATCCTAAAAAAAAACTGACTATATGGCAAGAAGAAGATTACTTTACCATTACTTTTACCTGACATATGGCGGGGAAAGATATAGCGAGGAAGTCACGGTGTCACCATTCTCTCCAGATGGTGGCGCCGACGGCTTCTCCGTGAAGTCCAGCAAGGCGTGGGAGGTCCTGTCCAGCCCGTCGTGGCTCTGGATATCACCCGCTGTGGGGGAGAAGGGCATAACCCAGGTCCAAATCAGCGCCGGGACCTATGCGGAAGGCACCGTGAGGGAGGACAACATCACCATTCGGACCGTTGACGGACGATACACGGCCACGATACACGTGTCCCAGATGGCTGACGTGCCGTATATCACCGTCACGGGGCAACCGGCCGGTACCGTGCCGTTCAGGAATGAGAACACGGTCCTCACAGTCTCCTCAAAAGGTGGATGGACAGCCGCGGTGACGGGCGCCACGTTGAACCCCACCGCGCAGACGAATGTTGGGAGCGTGGTGACGGAAACGGTGGTGACTTACGGCAGGAACACGTCCACCTCCGACACCAGGACGGTGACGGTGGTTTTCACCAACACGCAGGACACCACGAAGTCCGTGACCGTGACAATCGTCCAGGCGCCGCAATCCCATATAGGCCTCCAATGTAACCACACGACGCCGGTGCCTTACACTGGCGGCACGGTCGTTTTCACGGCGGAGACCAACTACGCCGGCACGATTTCAGCGCCAGCCGGGGTATCCCTTTCGCTGACGGCCATATCCCCCGGCACGACCGAGATAACGGCGACCTTCCCTTCCCTCTCTTCCGGACAAAGGGAGGACGTTGAACGGACTATCACGGGGCAGACCAATGATTACCTCGCGGAAGACGGAATAAGCGGGGATGAGCTGACGCTCCTCCAGGAAAGATACCCGTACATTGACGCCACCGGGACAACCTGTGACAGCGCGGCCACAACCGGAAGCGTGTCCTACCAGTCCAACTATATCGTGGCCGCGGGCGCCGGAACTTCCACCGGGCTCACCAATGTGGTGGTTGAGAACGGCCAGGCCAATTTTGACTTTGTCAATCCTCCCTCCTGGGATGAGGAGACTTATAACCTGCAACTGGTCACGGTCAACACATACGGCCCTGATGTAACCACGAGTGTCACGGTGACGAGAACGGCCAAGGTCGCGGAACTGACGGCCCAGAACACCACCGCGGGTAAGGATGGGGGAGTTATCGGGATACCCTTCAACTCTAACGACGAGATTACGGTCGGGCAGTTTCCCGAATGGGCCAGCCTATCCGGCATTGATTATGAGAACGGCGTCATCTGGGTTGTTGTTGACCCCTGGACCGGAGCCACTTCCCGCTCAGGTGACATACTTATCCAGACCACACACGACGGGCCAGGGGGAGCGCCTGTTTCTGTCTCGGTAACGTTGACACAGACAGCGGCGGACCCGACAATAGTACCGGTTCCCGTTGACTATTATCTCAAACAGGATTCGGATGGTGAGTGGTATATCAGGACTGTCGCTTTCACCGGAGTGCCTATCACCGTGTCCTATGGTGTGTGGGAAACAGGCACCTCCACTAATAACGGGGATTATATCAATACGCATTTCGCGACGGAACCTGGTGAGGATATGGGGGTCCCATCCTTCACGACCACATACTATGACGAGGCCACCAACACTGAATACCAGATGACCTATAACCGGAAGGAACAAACACCTTACACCGAGACCGAGACCTTTGGGTCACTTGTGTCCATAGACCTCGTTTATGATGACTATGATTTCCTCGCGGACGGGTACGCCAGCCATACAGGCCAGCAATATAAAGAGTTCGCCAACCCCACGGCGCTCACTGTCGTTTATGATGTCACGGTGAGCAACAGTTTTGACACGGCCACAACCACGGAGGCGAGAACCTTGGAAGGTGTTGGATATCTTGAAGCGGCGCATAAGGGAACCTGGTACGACGACAGGGGAACACTCAATGATGACAACACGGTCAGAGCGGGCTCCAGAACCAATGTGGAAGGGGAACAGTGGACAATAGGCGTTATCACCGGCGCCACTGTCTCAATCTCGGGGCAGAGCCACACCGGAGCGCTTGTCACCGCACGTGAGTTCACACAAGCCAAGAACGAAGCCTATTGCGAGGAGGGTGAAATCAAGGTCCAGACGGGAAGCAGCACAATTACGGAGTATCGTAACAGCGGTTTCACCAGAAGTTCAACCAGTTACACTTATCCCGCCAGTGGGGGGACAAAGAAATTCACCGTCAATGTCACGGCTGAAACCCGTGTCAATACGGCCATAACCTACAATGTCACCCCCTATACTTCCTGTACCTATGATTCCGGCTATGACGAGCAGCCGACTTGCGGGCAGACAACGACCAGGACTGAAACGAGTCATGGAACATGGGGAAATTATTCCGCGGCAGCCCGTTTCTGGAAAGCCTCGGGTGATACCTCTTGGTTCAACGCTCCTTCAACGGCAGAAAACAGCCCGATTACCGTGACCGCTAGCACCAGGGGGACAACGGCCGGGAGCACGAGGCCGAGCGCGTATCTTCTCTTTGACTCGCCTTTAAACATATACGACGAGGTGGCGATATCTATCAGCCAGGCGGCGAACACCAGAACCTGTGACGGAGGCACAACTTCCACACGTACCTCGAGGGTTTCGAAACCGTCACAACAAGAGAGTATGAGCATCTCCATCAGCGCGAGCGAGACCGGCTTCAAGGCTAACGGGAAAACCCACAATGGGAACAATTACGCCACTATCACCGCCTCTGAGACCGCGCGGAAACGTACGGTGACCGATGTGACCACATACACCGACACGGCTTACACGTGTCAATGGTCCTCCAAAGAGCCAGAAAGCTGGACAGATATGGATAACACCGGTGTGACAACAGTCGAGTACGGGGACTGGCAAACTTACTATCCGACACCTGACATATCAAAGAAAGCCTCAACGGGTGACTCACTCTCATATGACAGCACAAACCAGAGAGTGACAGCCACAAATCTCGGAACCGTCACGGGCGAGACAAACAGTATACAGATTCAGGCGGTCTCAAGGATTGACGCGTCCAAGACAGATACGGTCACGCTTAATCAGGATGTCAACACTGTCACGGGTAAAACTTGTGATTTAGACGTCAGTCCGACAAGTATCCGGTTCACGGACACGACGACAAGCAGCACCGTCTCAATAACATCCAGGACAACCACCGAGTACGCGTCTGAGGCCACGGAGACTGAAGACAGGGAACCTACCGTCTCCATATCGGGAGACAGCCAGCATTTCGCCCAGACAATGAGCTTCAACACAAGAACACATGTGTACCGCAGCACCGTCACATCAACTTACCCGAGCACTCCGGGAGGCCCCACCTCGCCGTTGGCATATGTCAAATACAGTTCTCCTGACTGCCCGAGTGAGACGGAAAGTGTTGGGATAACGTATGACGGCCCGGCACAAAATGTTTACCCGACAATTGTTGGAGTAAATGCCAGTGTCCATTCTCAATATAATACTTTGGGAATTTCAGTTAATTTTGACACAAGCAACGCTACGCCTAATTTGACATGGGAGTTTAAAATTACCGGCCAAACCGTACCTATTTTTTCGGACGGTACAATAATCTTGACGCTTACCGGAAAGACAAACAGCATGGGCAACGGGGTGGAAAACATTAAAGTTATCAGTCAGGATGGCTCATGGTATACAGATGAGTTTACCTTGGAAATGATAGGAAGTAATATATTGACAATAACTACACCATATCAACAAGGACGAACATTCACGTTTAACGCAACCTGTACACAACAACCACAGGCATTTTAAAAAAAAATCCCCCGCCGTAAGGTGAGGGATTTTTTTATTTCACGCACTCGTAAATCGTCAGGAGCGTGTCGTCAGGCAGCGGGTCAATGAATGTCTCGTAGAACCTCCCTACCCACTGGAACTGGTCCATGTCCTCCTCCAACTCAAGCCACCCGTCCTTGGTGACGAAGGCGTAAGCCCAGAAAGCCGTGTTCACAAGGATATAGTTCTCCTTGGTCCCGAACTTCTCGAAGTAGGCCGTCCTGGCCCTCATGTTCTCAAAAATCTGCCTCTCGTGGTCATTCGCGGGCTCGCTTCCCTCCATCACCATCTCCCAGGCCCTGCCGTAAATCTCCCCTCCGTGAAGGTGCATGAGCTCCCAGTTGATGTCACCCTTCCTCGCCTGGAACGTCTCGGTCCCGTCGTTGAGCACGAAGGGGATTGAGAAGAGCTTGCCGAGCCTGTAGGATGACCACTTCCCGTCAGGGTTCTCCGTGGTCAGGGCGTCGCCTGTCTCCTTGTCACGCTCGTAGTCCTCGGTCAGGTCAAGGTAGAACTCCTCCGGGGTCTGTGACTCTATCACGGCGAGCTTGTCCCTCGCGTCCTCCTTGAACGGGCCCTCCGGCACGGTGTCGGACGAGGTTATCGCCCTGTACACCTTAAGGTAGTGGTCACGCAGCTTGGCCGCGTCGGCGTAACGGTACACCACCCTCGGCTCCGTCCTCATGTTCTTGTCATACGGGGACATCAGCACCTCGGGGTTGTCCCCCGCCACAAGCGCCACGAAATGGTTATATTGGTCGATGGCCATTGTTGTACTCGTAAAAATCCATTATTCTTTTGAAAGCCAGCCTGTCGGCCTTCTCCTTGCCCAGGCTCTTCCTGTTCACCTCGCTGATTATCAGGTACATCTCCTTGTATGTCATCCTTTTCCTGGGCCTGAATGTGAGAAGGCAGAAAAGGAAATACATCAGGTTGTTCCTGGGGAGTCTCCTCAGGGGCTCGTCGGCCCACCCGAAATCGGGGTTCGTGACTATCATAGGATGAAGAGGAGCCCCCACCCCACGGCCATCACGAGGCCCGTCACAATCCGGAACTTGGCCTTGACGGTGTCATCCTCCTGGTCCGCCGTGCCGGGGAACCTGAGCGAGTTTGAGGATACGCTGGTCAGGAGGCTGCTGACATAGAGCGTGGTCGCGAATATCGCCACCGCCGCGCACAGGAATCTGAGAAACACCAGCATCACCTGTTCCTCCCGAAGAAATCAAGCAGGCCCGCCTTGGGCGCCGCCCCCTGGAGACGGTCCTTCTCCTCCCCGTCCCTGAAGGCGATGAGGGCGGGTATACCCCTCACCCCCAATTCCGCGAGTTTGTCCTCAAACCACCCGGAGTCCGCGTCAACCTCGGCCAGGAGCACGCCCTCGACGTCCTCCGGCGAGAGGTCCCTTATCGTCTGGCCGAGGGTCCTGCAAGGCCCGCACCATGACGCGCTGATTTTGAGGACGTTAAGTGTCCCCGGTGAGGAAATGAACCCCTCATATTCCTCCATGTTGTTAATCTCCTTAATCTCCGCCATAATATCTATATTTTATTAGATAATGGGCCAATATCAGGTTTTTTTTAGATATTGGCCCATCTTATTGTTTAGAACGGGAGGTCGTCATCGTTCCCCCATCCCGCGGGGGCTGACTGCGACACGACCGGCTGGGGCTGGGGAGCCTCCCGGACCGCGGGGGCCTCGGGCTTGGCCGTCTCCTGTACCGGGGCCTTGGCCACCTCGGCTGACTTGGTGCCTCCGGTGAAGGTTGAAACCTGCTCCTCACCGTCATCCTTCCTTGTCCCGAAGGATGGGAGGTCAATGGTGACCGCGTTGACATAGTGGTTGAGGTAAATCTTGCCGTTCTTGGAGATGACCTCGCTGTTCAGCACGCCCTGGACAATCGCGTAGCGGCCCTGGGTCATGTACTTCGCCCTCTTCTCAACGATGTAGGGGTCAAAGCACGACACGTCAAACCACTCCGTCTTGTTCGCCCCGTTAACAAACGAGTCATTCGCGAGGCTGAAACGAATGTAACTCTTACCGTTGGCGCTCTGAAGCACCTTGGCGCCGTCCTTGCCGATGCGCCCGTCCAATGTAATCTGTCTCATAATTGAAAATGTTAAATTTAAAAACTCTTATAGAAATAATATCATCTTGTACCATTAATATACAAGCTTTTTTCCCGGAAAACAAAAAAACCGCCATTCCGGCGGCTTTTTTCCTTAAATCATTGACTCACCCATCTTCGGGTTCGCCGGCACAACGTAGTTCCAGCCATTCTTGACCTCATTCTTGAAAAGCTCCCGGAAATCATACTGATAATCTGGGGCCAGGAGGATGCTGTCAAGGTAGAACACGCCATTGGTAAGATAGATTTCACGGCCCTTCTTGATGACCGTCTCGCCCTTGGGGTCAAGTGGGATATCCTTCGCTATGAGGTATCTCCCGTCTTTCACTTCTGCCATAATATACTGATTGTTAGTTATTTATTCTTCTTATTTTCCCAGTATTCCTTAATGTAGTCGGGGGTGAAATCAACCTCCGCAAGCGCTTCCCTTGTCTCAAAGTCCTCAATCACGCAATGAAAGTCGCTGGTCTTCAGCAAATAATCCTTCCCGGCGATTCTTATCTGGCCGGTATATGTGTTCGGGTCGCCGCGCAATGGCCTGCCAAGCTCATCATATTCCTGGGTCCACCCGAGGCAAGTCACCCAACAGTTGTCCGCTATATATGTCCCGTTCGTCGCGTTCCTCACGGCGTTAACCAGTTGTTCCTTATCCATGACACATTTTTTTAACTGTTTATATTTAATGCGAACCTTAATCTCCCGACCTCGTCCCTCATCTTTATCTTTTCATACGAGCCGTCCGGGAGCAGCCATATGACCCGTCTGCCGATTACTTTAAGCCCCAGGTTTTCAATACATTGCTGGTAGAGTGAAAGCTGCAGCTGATAATGGCCGAGGCTCTCATCAAAGATATCGTTAAACGGCGGCCTCATCATTTTCCCGTTATCTCGTATGTAATCGTTTGTTAATGAAGCATTTGTCTTATAATCAAAAACCAAAAGTCCGTTTCGCGGGTCGTTCTTCCCCTTGTAATAGTAGAAGAGGATGTCAAACGTGCCGGCATACGGCGTCCCCTCGGTGTTGAATACCTTTGTCTCCGCGAGTACCGGGACGAAGCAATCAGGGATGTCCTTCCAAAACCGGATGACCGCCTCCTCGTGCTTGTTCCTCGCCACCGGTTCTTCTCCCGCGAATTGTTCCTTGTACTCCGGGGGTATCTTGTCGTCCTCCCCAATCATCCAGTAAAACATGCTCTCGCCGAAACCGTGGACCAGCGTGCCGAAATCACAAGCCTCCTTGCTGTTCTTGTCCCAAAGGTCGCGTATCTCCTCCTTGGTCATCCCGTAGTACTTGTAGTCCTTCTTCCACTTGGCCTTCTTGGCGCACCCCTCAAGCATCGCCTCCCTGTCGGCCGTTTCCCATCGCTTGACTATATCGCTGACGCAAGTGTACTCAACCCCGTCAAGGAAATACTGGTGGGTCTCCTCTATAAACTGAAGCTTGTTTGAGTAGTTGTCAAGTATCTTCTTCCTTATCTTCCTTATCTCCGGCAGGTCATAGTAATCAGCCCATCTTCTCCTCATCTTTCCTTTCCTCCTTGTCTGTTATGAACGGCCACAATGATTTCGCTATCATCCCGTCAACATTCGTCTTGTCTATCTCGGCCACGAAGAGAGTATCACAATCATAGTTCTCGAAATGTAAATGCGGTGTTAGAAGTTGGGATATTTCCTTCGCCGTCTTATCACTATTCACAATCCATGCGGACTCTATAATATGCTTGTTCTCCGGAAAATTGGCCTTAATCGCCTCATAGAACGGAGAATAGTCTCTTGAGTTACTGCGAAAATGGTATGTTATAATGTATTTCTTCATCTCTTCTTTCTGTTCGCCTTATATTCCCCGGTATCCATCAGGAGCTTGTCAATCAGGTCCGGGACATACATGGAGTCCCTCATCTTCTCCTTGATGATTCTCCGGTTCATCTCATCAATCGCCAGGCGTCGCCGCCAGCTCTTGGGTTTAACGCTCCTCGGTCTTTTCATCACCAAACAAATCGTCTATCCTTTCCCTCAACGAAAGCATATAGTCATAATTTGGGTTTTCCCCGTGCACATATACAAGCCTGTTGTATATCCAATTAAAGAATTTCTTGTTTGGGGTTATATATGTTTTCATCTCTTCTTATTTGTTTTATACACGATTATCTCATCAACCAGTTTAGCTGCCTGGACATATATCTTCTCCTGCCCAAACGGATTACTGCCGATACAAAACCTGAAACTCTTGTCATCTATAACGAGTACCGGGTCACCGTCTGGTAATCTGTAAGCATCCAATATTGTATCCCCATTACCTGAAATTATTTTCATTGCCATAATATGCTTTATCGGCCTCAAGCCATTCGTTATAATCGTATGTTATCCTGTCGTTTGGAAGAATCCAATATGGGGTTCCTTCCTTATAGCCATCAGGACAGAACATCTTCCTCATTCTTTCCAGTTCTCTACTCATTGTGTCTTCCTCCTTTCCTTTGCTTCCTTAATTCTCTCTTTCACAAGCCTTCTCTCTAACTTTTCTTTGATGATATCTCCATGGCACCTCTCTGGCTTGCAATAGCACTCTAGATAAATGTCCTCTCCACGCTTATACTTCTCGTATATTTCATCAATGATAAACTTGAACGGGGCGTTTCCCTTGTACATGCGGTCAAAATAGGCATCATATCTGTCAATGGCCTCGTCTCTGGACTTTACAACAAACGATGCAAGTGTCTTCTTGTCCTTAATATGAGTATAAGGATTTGACAAAATTGACGGCCTGTATATAGGGTAGTTGTTCTCCCTGTCGCTATAATCTTCCTTAGTCCTATTGTACACGTAAATCATTGGTCACGCCTCCAAGTTGTTTTCCGGTTTCAATCTCTTCTATCATTACACAGCTGTCGTAGCACTTCTTGCAAACATATGGAACCGCCTGATATCCAGAGTGATACTTCATCGGTGTCGGTTCAAGATACTCACAATCCTGGCCATTGTAATCCTTATAGAACTCCCTGGCCGGAATCCACTCATGTTTGCACTTGATTATTCCGTGACGATATAGCCACCTTTTAGCATTACTCCACATAAAAGTCATAAATCATCAGTTCAACTTCTCCCGTATCTGGATTGATGTCAAGGATAAAGGAGGCGCTGTCTCCCTTCCCGTCAGCGTCCCATGAGCCGCTGTTCTCCTCAACCGGGATTTCCCTCCCGAGATTAAGTAGTTGTTTTATAAGTATTTGGGGTATCTCAAGGTCAGTCTCATATTCCTCGCTCCTGTTTGACGCCCTCGATACGGTCACCCTCATAGCCTAATCACCCCCTCTTTCTTCAACACATGGACGATAAACATCACCGCCACCAGGCCGCCGGCAATCACGCCGAAAGGGCCGCCGAAAAAGATGGGACCCGCGATGAACGCGTACTTGATGCCGTAATAGCCGACCAGGAACAACGAGACGTACTCAAGAAGCCCCAGGACAATTCTCAAAACATTTCTCATAACTGAAATATACAAAAATTAGACGAAAAAAACAAAATCCCGTGGCCATTGGGCCGCGGGCTGTCATCAAAACATCCACAGGAACATCGCGCCGACCGAATCCTGTCTCAACCTCGTGTCATACCGGTATTGTACCGCGAAGCCCGCGTCCTGGCGGAAAAACATGCCTCCTTGGGCCGTCAACGAGCCGTCTGTGGCCAAACCGCCGCCAAGGTAAGGAAGATAACTCCTGGTGGTTTTAACCGTCGTCTCCGTCTGTTTCTGGACCGGCACGAAGGTATAGTCAAAACTCGCCAGACGGTTGTACCTGACAGACGCGTCAAACGAGAAGCGGCCGAGGGTATCGCTGTCAAAAAGCGTCTCGGCGTATCTCCTCTCCGTGGCCCAGTCCCTCAACACCGCGGTCGTATCCTCCCCAGTGACATACACCGTGTCTTTTCCCTCATTCGGGAATAGCTCAGCCAAAAGGCCGCTCATCTTGGCCTCCATTATTATGTTCATGCTGTCAACAGGCTCAACCACCTTGTACGGCACCGGCTTGGGGATGCTGTCATGTATGGGAGGCAGCTCAACATACTTTATCTCTGTCTTTGTTATGACCTCAGGGTCCCTGGCCCGCCCGAGATAAAATCCCAGGGCGAACAACGCGATTGCCGCGACGGCTATTACCGCCGTTTTCCACCAATTAGTTCCTTCCATGTCGTGAGCGTTCTATAACTATAAATACCGTCACAGAAGCGTTTCTCTCAACGTCCTGGCGAAATATCTTATGACGTCCCGCATCTCGTCGGGGGTTATCCTCATGACGGCCTCCTCCGGGGCGTCAACCAGCGAGGAGGCGGATACGGTTATCTCCCCGTCCTCGTCATACGACCCCACGTCAATCCCGTCGTCACCCTTCCTCAGGGTCAGCGGGTTGTCACACAGCGTCAGCGCCGGGCCGCGAAGGCTGACGCTTCTCCCGCCGTCCCTCCTGGTCTGGCTCTCGACCCTCATGAACACGTATTCCCCGCCCGCGTGACGGACGATATGGGAGCCCCTGAAATCAGCGCCGTTGTCAAGCAACAGCCTCTCAAACTCCCCGCGGCACCCCTCAAGCTCCGCCTCGAGGGTGTCCATCCTTTCCCTAAGCCCGCGGAGCCTCTCCACCGCGGTTTCATCACCTGCCATAGGCCACCTTTATCTGGTTTATCTCCGTGAACCCCTCCACCTTCTCAATGAACGAGTTCAGGGACTTATAGAACGACCTGTTCCACACGCCGGACCTGTAATAGTCGCCGCTGCAGTGTCCGAGCACGCGGTCAATCTTTATCACGCTGACGCTATACTTGAGATATACCTCCACCTTCGCGTTAAGGGGATTGAGGAGGTCAAAACCCGTGCCAAGCCCGTTGACCGGCAGGACCCACTCATCCTCGGGACGCTTGAGGCAAATCTCGGCTACCTTGTCGCCCGTCCTCTCGTCCCTTGACATGAGCACGTAAAGGTTCTCGTAGAACGCCACCACGGTATTCCCGTCCCCGGCCCTGATGAAAAGCGGCTCGTCAGTGTCCCAGAGAAGGGGTCTCCCGTCAGCCGAGAAAAAGAACGCGGGGTCGTCATGGACCTTCCCGCACCTCTCCGCGATATCAAGGTAATCCAAAAGGTCAATATCACGGAGCCTGATGTTTATCACGGGTTGCAAAACAAAACTGAACATATGTCTATAAATCTATCAAATGGTTGTTGTATTCCATAATCCTGTCGATGTCTTCCCCCTCAATCTCCGGCATCTCGTATGTGAGCCCGTTAGTGAACGACACGCGGTAACCGCCGTCATCCGGGTCTTTGTAAATGACCGTGACCTGGTCAAGGTTCAGGAGGTTATCCTCCCTTGTCCTGTAAAATCTCATTGTCTTTCCTGTTTTTTAATGTTGTCTCGTAACACTATAGTACAAAAACCGTGCCAAAAAAACAAATGCCCGGTAAAAAAAACAAAAAAAAAACCGGGGGAATCCCCGGTTTCCTTTTTCATGTCAACCCCCGTCCTATTCGGCGCTGAGGGTGATGATGGCGCTGCGTGATGTCTCAACATTCTCCGTGGCGTCAATGGTGTCGTCAACGATGACCCTGCTCTCGGCGATTCCGGCCTTGACAAGGGCGTTCTTCACGACCTCCGCGCGCTTCTTGGCAAGCTTCTCGTTGCCCTTCTTGGTTCCGGTCTTGCTGTCAGCGGAGCCGACGACCTTGATGAGGGTCTCGCCGTCCTTGAATGACTCGGCGAACATCTTGACCTTGTCGGCCTCAACGTTGGTGAGCTTGGACTTGCCCAGGGCGAAGGTGATGACGGTGCTTCCGGTCAAAACCTTGGTCTCCTTGACGAGGACCTCCTTGGTCTCGGTGACGGTCTTCACGACAGGCTCCGGGACAGGTCTGCTCTGGCACTCCACGAGGGCGGCCTTAAGGTCCTCAATCTCCTTCATGAGAGGGGCGACCCTGCTTGAGTAGCGGTCGAAGTTCCTCTTCTTGCCGATATTGAGGGTGATACCCACGGTGGCGCTGGGCGTGTAGGCCGGGCGCTCGAGATAAGGGGTGTCACCTGTCAGCACCGCGGCGCCGTTGGCGTCCTTGAGCCCCAGGGGGTTCTCGGTGGCCGCGACATTGACGTCAATGAAAAGGTTGACCACGCCTCCGAGTCTCAACTCGTTGTAGATACCGGCATTGACGGCGAACTCATTGTCGGTCCAACCGTTGTTGTAGCCGTAGATACCGGCTCCGGCGTAAGGGATGATATCCCAGAAACGGGTCTCCTTGTAGCCGCTGATGGCGTTGGAGAGGTTCCACATGAGGTCAGCGTGGGCGTAGCCGAAGCGGACCTGCTCCCCGTTGCCGTAGAGGTTGGAGACGAAGCCGTCACCGTACCCGAAGTTGGTCATACCGCCCTTGTATCCGGCGCGGACACCCACGGTGGGGGTGAACCACTTGCCGATGAAAGCCTCCCCCATCCAGTTGTTAGCTGGCTTGAACTCAGCGAAAGGCTTGACCTCCTTGCCGAAGGTAGTGTTGAAACCGCCGCCAATCCCGACAAACCAATTGGACCCGCCACCATTGGTGAGATAAGGTCCCTTCACCACGTAACCGTTAGCGTCACGGTTCCCGTCTTCCTGGGCGAAGACACTGGTCGACCCCAGGGTAACAAACATCGCGACAAACGCGACAATAATAAACTTAATGTTCCTCATATCTGAAATATGTTTGTTTTACGTCTGTAATTATACATAAAAATAATGAAAGAGACAAACAAAATAAAGGGAAAAAACGGACTATTTATAAAAACAAACGATAAGACAATGGAACACACTAACTTATTTCTCTATGAGGACAAGGCCTCGCTTGACGCCAAATACCCCGCCGGGAAGGTGGACGATGTCGTGCCCGGTGTCGCGTACGGAAGGGCTGACGAGGCCGGAAGCGACGATTATAAGGTGATTTACAACAAGAAAAAGGTCACGTACAGCATAACGGTCCACCCGAAGGACGAGAGCGGGGAGACGGTAGGCGCCGATTTCGAGGTGACGACCCCCGAGACCGTTGAGGGGCATGACGTCAGCGTGGTGATTGTTCCCGAAGATATCGCCGGATACAAGGCGGTTCCCGTCAAGATTACCGTCGCCGGGAACGCGGAGTACGACCTTGTGTACAGCACGCTCATTTAACAAGGACATGTCACTAATCGGGTTTATCATGGATTTCCTGAGAAGCATATTCAAGAGGAAGGACCAGGGGACTCCGGCGGGAAGCCAGACGCCTCCGGCACAGACCGTGACCGTTGAGCCCGTGGCCGTGGAGGAGACGACCGTGGGGGAACCCGTGACCGTGGAGGAGAAACACCGCTACAGCGACTCAAGCCTCGTGGTGCTGCTTGACAACGGGCACGCCAAATCCACCCCGGGGAAAAGGAGCCCCATGCTTGATGACGGGCGCCAGTTCTTTGAGTACGAGTTCAACAGGGACGTCGTGGCCAGGATAGCCGCAGCACTCAAGGAGGAGGGTATCCGCCACCATATCCTGGTGCCCGAGGTTGACAAGGACATCGCGCTGACCGAGAGGGCCAACAGGGCGAACAAATGGTGCAAGACCTACGGGACGAAGAACTGCCTCTTCATATCCGTCCACTCAAACGCCTACGGGAACGGCAAGACATGGACCGAGCCGGGAAGGTGGTCGGTATGGACGACCGTCGGCGTGACGAAGAGCGACGAGATGGCCAAGGTGTTCTATGATGTCGCTGAAGAGTATCTTGAACCTTACGGATTTAGCTGTAGGGACGGGAAAGTGCAAGGAAACGGAAATAACGGACCTGACTATGAGTCGAACTTCACCGTCCTTTACAAAACATGGTGCCCGGCTATCCTTACCGAGAACCTATTCTACACAAACAAGAAAGAATGCGAGTGGCTCATGACCGATAAGGGACGCCAAGTGATAGCCGACATACACGTGGAGGCGATAAAGAGGATTATAGACAGCCTCTAAAGAAAACAACCCCCGGTGAAGACCGGGGGTTTTCATTTTACGCCTCCTCCCTTTTCCGGAAGAAGTCCATGATGTTGACGTGGACCCTCACGGGCTCGCCGTCCTCCTGTCTCCTCCACTGCCAGGCGAGATAGGACGCCTGCTCATGGAGCCTGTCAAGGATTCTCTCCCTGCGGTACTTCTCCCACTCGTCCTCCATGTCAATGATGTCCTCGGACCCGTCGTAGGCCTTGAACTGGAGGTCCGTCCTGGTTATCTCCTTTCCCGTGGTTTTCTCGTACATCCTCTGGTCGTCGGTCAGCAGGACGTCAAACCACTCGTCCTCAGGGGCGTCCTTGTAACGCGCCTTCACCAGCATATCTTCTTTCATAACTTGTTGATTTATATCCTCTTATTATTATCCCCAATGTTCCGGCGACGGACACGCCGCCGCTCTTCATATAATATACAAAAAAAATCCGTCATTGAAAAGGGTGGGGTCGCGGAAGTCTCCCTTTTTGTCCGCCGGAAACTATTTATGGCAGAAAAAGATTACTGTTTATGGGTTACATACACTTATTTGACACCACGAGCGAGTTCGACGCGAGAAGGGGCGACGGTTACGAGGGGCCCTGGGTCAGCTACACCGACCAGACCGAGGCGGTTGACTATAACCTCACCTATGACGAGAAGAGAATCCGGAGGCCGCTGACATTCCAGATTCTGTCGGGCGGGAACATCTACTGGACCGCGTCCAAGGCGGGATGCGAGAGAACCATAGAGTGGAGGAAATACACCTTTGACTGGGACACCCTCACCGGGACGTGGACCGATTGGACGGAGATAACCTCCTCAACGGGAGGCACCGCGATGGCCGTTAACGCGGAGGACATCGTGGAGTTCAGGGGAAACAACACAAACTATTACGTGTCGGGCTCCACCAAGGGGGGAAGCGGCTTCGACCCCACCACCGCCGCGACCAAGCAGAATTCCGCCGCGGTGTTCAACGTCTACGGAAACATCATGTCAATGTGCGACAAGACAGGTTACTCCGGAATGACGACGCTTCCGGGTGAGTGCACGTTCACGGGCCTCTTCCTCAGGAGCAAGATTATTGACGCCAAGTATCTCGGGCTCCCGGCGACGACGCTGACACACGCCTGCTACGATTCCATGTTCGGATATAACTCACTTCTCAGGGAGGCGCCGGAGCTCCCGTCTATGGCATTGGCGGAGGACTGCTACCATGGGATGTTCAGCGGCTGCACAAGCCTCACCACAGGCCCCGACCTCCCGGCCAAGACACTCCTGAGAAACTGCTACTCAAACTTATTCGCGGGCTGCTCCAATCTCAATTATATCAAGTGTATGGCTGAGAGTACGGGAAGCACGAGTGAGGCGTCTTCTGAGGATTATCTCAATAACTGGGTTAAAGGAGTACAGACAAATTCAGGGACATTTGTGAAAAACAAGAACACGACATGGCAGGTCGCGACAAGCGCGAACGTTTATAGGGGATATCCCCAGAACTGGACAGTGTCTGACGGTGAGGACACGAATCTCCTGTCTGTGGCCCCGGGAGCATAGTCTTCCGGAGCGGGGACAAGAGCGCGTTCGTGACAGAAAGGGGGGATTCGTCACACTGAGCAACGCTTGCGTCGGCGGAAACCCGGGCGGCTCGGCCACGACAAAACAGGGGGTCCTGGAGAATTACTGCTCCAGGAACCACATGTCGGACAACACCCACGGCGTCGCGGCGTACATATACGCGGCGCTTGAGTATGAGAGACTCCTGGCGTCCTGACACGAGAAATCCCCGGCCTGAGCCGGGGATTCTTCTTTTAATCTCCCACCTTGAGACCCCTGAGAGCCTGGACAGCCGCCAGGACGGGCCACAGGGCGACTTGCACGCCCTTATACCGCGCCTTGACTAACATGTCTTCTTTCATATATGTTTCTTATTTCTATTTCCCAAAAGCACGTGGGTTATTATAATATTCTTCCATCTCCTTGTAATCAACCACCACAAGCCCGCAATAACGGTCGTCGCTTCTAATGGCTAATCCGTATTTCTGACAAAGGTCAATAAACTCGTCAATGAAATCTTCCTTTCTCCTTCTTTCTTCTTTGTTGGCTTTGTGTTCTTTCTTGCTCATAGTATTCCACTGTTTGCCCACTCCTCACTAAAGTAGATGTTGTCCGGGTAATCCCCGTCACAAGCCTCACGGAACATTCCCATAAGGTCTTTCCCGGCATAACCGCATAGCGTAACCTCATCCGGCTGGTTCCTGTAAGCGACCTTGAACTTCTTGTCCGGGTGTTCCTCGGCGCACTTGTACATCCGCTTGATGTTCTCCACTATGGTATCAAACGGAAGCGATTGCCTGGCGTAGTTCGTTACACGGGGGTCACTGGCATCTGTCTGGTTCTGGTATCGCAGTTCGGTGGTTGGCAGTGCATAGGCGTTTCCTTGCAGTCCTTCCCCCTGGCCATAAATCGCGCCGAACTGTAATCTCGCCACCTTTGCCGAGCCAGAGCCATGTCTACCTTCCGGGTTGGAGCCAAACACAAATATCGTGTCCGGCTCCGGTGTGATATTTCCTGTGTAGTATTTCATCAGCAGTTGATTTTTATCTTATACCCCCTGTCAATGAGGCCCTTAAGTTCGTCCATGGTAATATCCATTTCCTGCCAGTTTTCGGCATTGGAAGTCGTACTATGAGTATACCACCCATAATATGGATTATACAGGTCCTTGTGGGCACACTCATTCCACGGGTCAAGCACCCTCACTTTCATCGGTCATAAACTTTTGAAGCGGTGTCCAGTCATCACACCCCTCGTCATAGCCTCCGCGTACGTACCACTTGTCGCCCTTAAACATGTAGTCGTACTCCTCCTCCATCTTATGATTCTCACTGATTGGCCTCGGCTTGATGCTTTCCCAATCCTCGCACTTCCTGGTCGCGTACGGGGTGTATGTCCCGTTGATACTTGAGCAGTCTCCGCCAAGCACGAGGTTCAACGCGTCCTCATAACTGTTATATTTCTCGTAGAGTGTCTCGCCGACGCCCTCAATATAACCGTCCCAGTGATGATAAATCATAAGCGCCTCAGCTCCGCCGGGATTCACGGTCTCCCACATTCCCTCATCAAGCTGCTCCCTTCCCCATTTGTTTTCCAAAAGGTCTCTTGCCTGCCGCTCGTTCGGCGCGAATTTCAAATCCTTGTTCCGGTCCTCCTCCTTGAGAATGACCCTGATGTTGCTTCTTGTTGCCATGTTTATTCTTCTTTTTCGTATGTGTAAATCACCATAATTCCCAAATGTTCCTCAACATCGTCGGTGGGAACAAACAAACACTCCCTGTGGGTCATAACATATGCGCATTTGGTGTCATCACTGCCGCAATCCAGGAAAATCTCTCTGCTCCAGTACAGATGTGAACCCTTTACCTTCCCGAACAGTTCAGACATAATTTCCGCGAGAGCGTCCACATCTTCCTGGCTTTTACAAGGCATGTGCGCGTTAAGCCTGTCGCAATAAGCCCGCAACGTCGCGATGATTTCCTTCTTATCCCCCATAGTACAGAACGGTTGGATTGTCTTTGTGGATGTCAATATCAGGCCACCTCTTTTTGAAGTTCCTCACGTCAAACGGGGTAACCAGCAGGTGGGAGCCGTTGGGGGTGGGGACAACGATGATTTCGCCGTTAGGCTTCCCGCGGCCCTCATTGTACTCGTTCATGATGAAATCAATGTACGGCCACCTCCCCTCGTCAGTGGTGACACCGTCAAGGTCAACAACCCATTTCTTGTCGGAACCGGCGCAGGTATACTTGCCGGCCACGGTTTCGGGAAGTGACAATACCCCCTTATAGTTCCCGTTCTCCAGGATGTCCGCCAGTTCCTTCAGCATCTTCAGCGCGCCGGTCTTGTAGGATGACCGGTTGACGGAGATATATGCCCGGGCGTTGAACATCTCGCACAACTTGACTATCATGTCCTTATGGAACAAGAGATATTCCCTGCTCTCAACGAACAACGTGCGGATATGTCTCGGCTTCTCTCCGGTGTCCTTGGTCCTGGTCATAATCTGGACCATGTAAAAGCGGTCGCCCGCGATTTCCGGCGCAAGGTCCTCACTGAAGAGGAGACTGTGCGCAATCAAATCAAAGTTATCAACTCTCATAACACCCTTATTTTACAAAAAAATATCCTTAAAACCAAGGCTCGTCAATGGGGGTGATATATGTCTGCCCCAACGGTGACCAACCTTCCGGGAGGAACTGGTAATCCCAAGGATTCTTCCTCCGGTCCTCGTAATACTCGGTCTCCAGGCGCCACCTCTCCTTCTCCTTAAGGCGTCTCCTCTCCTCCCTCTCGCGAGCCCTCTCCCTTCTCAGGCGCGCCTCGCTCTCGGCTATGTCGTCCTGAAGGCGGCGTCGGCGCTCGGCCTCCTCACGCAACTCCTCCTTGGACTTGCGGTCCCTGTAAATGAAAATCGGCACTATCATAGCGAGCAACTCAGCATCTCACAGACAGAGAAATGGGCGTCATGAATCCTTGATATGTCATTATCATCAATATCCAGTCCCCCGTTGATGATTTTCGTCAGGACGTCAATCATATCCTCGCATTCGGCCTTGGCCTTCTCCACTTTTCCGGGAAACGCGTCTTTCCGCGCCCTCTCCTTGTCAGCCACCGCCTTCTCGTGCAGCGCGCTGATTTCCTCGGCGAGCTCCCGGTCGTCAATATCAATGTAAAACGTGTGGCTGCATCCGTCGAGAACCGCGTGTGGCATGTTCATCATCTTCCTGCACATCTTGAAAGTGATGCCGGGGATGACAATCCTTTGCTCCGCGTCCCACTGGTAATAGAAGTTCTTGAACTTGTCCCCGCTGTCGTACGGGACCTTAATCTCCCCATAATCGAGACCGAGTTCCGCGGCGAGCGTTTTCGCGAAATTACGGTAATCACGACTGAACTCACGCTTTTGATAAGTGGCGTAGTTACCAAAAATAACCTCATAACGTTTACGGCTCTCAACCGTACCGCCACAGCCCTTAAGTTCACCCTCAAGGATTACTTCTTTGATGTCGGTCTTGAAACTATCGACAAACAGCCTTGCAATCTTCTTCTTGTCCATTTTATTTGTTTTTATATTTTACCTATAAAGTTCCCAATCATCAGCCAACACATCTTCAAGGGAGAAGGTGCGGTCACTAAAGGCATGATACCTGGTTGTGACGATTTTCTTATTTTCCTTGTCGTCATATCTCTCCCAAATCGTATCGCCGTCGGAGTCCATGTAAAACTGTTCGGGCCACCATGACCGACGAACTTTCTTGCCGTACGTCAGTTTCCCAATAATCTCGCTGAATGTCATAATATTGTTTGCTAAAATTATTCTTGACACTTATATCGCAAATATCGTGCCAAAACCGTCAAAAATCGCCTAAAATTGACAAAAAACCCGAGATTTGTCAAAACCCCGGGCAAAAACTACTTGGCCACCTTAACAGAACCGGCCGAAACCGCTGTCCTTAATCCGCCTAAAAACAGCGACCATAGAATAAACCGGCCAGGCCATCACCTGGACAAACATCCGCGTGCCGGGAAAAAGCCCGAGCGTGCCTGACACCATGCCGAACTGAAGGCCGGCGTACGCATAAAACCAAATGATTAAAAAAACTGCAGTCATATACTAAAAAGTTTTAAAATGCTGAACAACCGCCTTTCGGAACAAACATCTGGCCGAGCCCCATCTTGAATTTTGTCTTCTGGTGCATAGCCTCAATCGCCTCGTCAACCTTCTTGTCAAGACTGGTCCCGAACTCAAGGTAATCGTCAATGGCGGCGTAGCTGAAACCCCACTTCGCGAATTTCTCGTCATCGGGCGCGGAATTGGGCAGACCGTCATCAGGTACCTTGTCAACCCATTCCATGGGGAGACCAAGGGCGTAACCAACCCCCTTAACCTGGTGGACCGTAAGTTTCCCGATGGGCTCCACATCACTGGCCCCATCACCGTAACGGGTGAAATACCCCACATAGTTCTCGCTGGCGTTGCACGTGCCAATCACGCGGCCATTATTGGACTGGGAAACGGCGTAGAGGACGGTCATTCTAAGCCTCGGGGGAATATTCTGCTCGGCCTGTCTGCTCATATGCCCCGGAAAGACCGACTTAATCTCATCAGTGAGACCGCCGATAGGGAACTCAAGGAACTTGATACCAAGATATTTCGCAATCTTGTCAGCGTCGTTAAGGCCCTGCCCGGTGTCCGGAATACCGACACCGATGACCCTGTCCTTACCAAGGGCTTCCACGCAGAGTGCCGCTACGATGGTGCTGTCTTTACCGCCGGAGAGACCGATTACGGCATTGCAGCCAGGACCGTTCTTTTCAAACCAATCCTTAATCCACTGGACAATCTCATTCTTCAAATCAGTATAATCCATAATCTAAATTGTTATTGTTTTTTTACCACCTTTCGTCCAATCATAATCTTTCCCGGCCTTCGCTATGGCTCTACAATATTGTCTTACACACTCTTTCTCCGCGTAAGTTACTGTTTTAAACAGCCAATCATATGTTTTCCCATAGACGTCCTCCGCGATGTGCCCGCTTTCCTCTTTATTGTTTTCCAAAAAAGTACGGGCCTTTTTAATCCATATTATTCTTTTATAATACGCTGACTTTTTCGCTACAGATATCTCGTCTCCCGGAAAAGCGAGGTCTTGACTCATTATAAAAGCGTATGTTCCGTTTTCAAAAGCCCTGGCCTCAAATTTGTTCCACATGTAGACCGCATAACCAATATATCTCCTAACGCCCGGTATTTCCTCGCTTCTCGCCTCGTCCGCCGCGATAGCATAAATCCTCGCGTCAGCCTGGTTATTGAAAAAACCATCTTTCTCAGCCATCACAAGCTCAAAAATATGGTGAATTTCGTGTTGTAAGACCTCCGCGAGTTTATCCTTTAAAATTTTTCCACGGATGGTATAGCCCTTTATGACAATAATTTTATCTTCCGGATAACTGGTCCCATAATATATCTCATCACCTGACTTTGGAGCTAAAGATAACTTGGGGTAGTCCACAAAAGTAATCCTCAAAGCATAAGTGTCGTTATCAAATGCTGTGAACGAGCCAGAAAAGGTCCCGGAGCCATCATACTCTTCAAGGATAACCCTGGTCAAATTCCAAGTCAATTGTTTTACCTTTTCGTTTATCCCACGTTCCTCATCAAGAATTTTTAAAATGCCATTATATTTTCCCGACATATCCGTAACGATTTTTTATGACATAATCTTCCATAATAATAGCGTGAAGAATCAAAGCGAGTTTCAAATCACGCGCGTCCTCCGGTAGTTTATATCCCTCTTTCAGATAAAGGGCATCATCTACCCTTATTGAGTTATAAAGGCCAATAAGCTCTTCTGTAGGGTACAGTGTATGTTTTCCTTTACTGTCTAAAAACCCGACTTGTTTCAGGAAAAGTGCCCCCCGGTATTTTTCCGGGAGGTCGCTCATACTTTTCTTTGTCAGCTCACCTTTCATTAGAATTTTCCGTTGTTAAGCCGGTTTCTAATGCCGGCAAGGGTTTCTTCCTTCACCATCTTACCGTCCTTGAAAACTGTTTCCATGAGGGTGTCCCGCATTGACTCCTCCCAAGTAAGCCCGTCAACATATGTGATTTCTTTCTTCCACTTGTCTTTCCAAATGACGGAGCAGCAACCCTTCTGGGACTTCTTGAAATTGCCTCCGCCAGCCTCACGGTCAGTTTTAGGGTCTTTATAAATTGGCATTTTATCAATAGACCCGTCTGGTTTTGTAAACTCAGCATAAACAGATTTTTGGGCCATACTGAAAGTGTCTCTAGTAAAAACCTTTAATTCCCCGTCTTCTTGAATACAGTGAAAACTGAAACTACCGACACCGAGGGAGACATTGGAAGCGGCGAAACCGTTCTCCTCAAGGATGCGGTAGATTTCCTCCGCTCGCTGGATAGTGATGGAGTCCCCGTAAAGGGCCTTGACGTGCGGATTGAGAACCTTATAACCCTTGGAGTTGACAGTGCCACCGAAGATATCCCAAAGGTGGAACACGGTCTCGGTGACGACCTTCACGCAGTCACCGGAGTCACCACGGACGAGCATACAGCCGTTATGGTTGAGAATCTCGTCCTTAAGGGTAGGAAGGATGTTGTCAACCACGTTCCAGTAATCGTAGGAGTCAGACACACAACTGAACGAGGTGTTGGGATAAAGCTCAGTGAGCGCTCGCTTGATGAAAATACGCTCGCGATGAGGGTCAATGTCGGCGTACTCGTAGTCCGGGTTATCCGCGGTGTCCTTCGCGGAGTTGGAGCACATGACGAAGTGCTCAGTGGAAACCGCACCGAAGGCAACCTCTTCCTTCTCACAGTCGCAGTTGTAGTAATGCTCGAGGTAAGGGATGACAGGAACGGTGGCGCTGTTCACGAAGGACAGACACCAAGCGGAACCGGCCTTCAAAGCTGCGTCAAGGCCCTGGTCGCCACGGAAGTCAAAGTTACCGAGAGCACGACGGCGAGGGACATTGTCATCACAGGTCTTATCGTACCACTTGTCCACAACCTCACGATAAGTGTGGCCTACAGTAGCACAGACCATAGGGTACCACATTTCGGCGGAAATCAGGGACTCCAACGCCTGACCAAGCCAAGCAAAATCCGGGTGGGTGTTGGTGATACCGAAGATAGGACAATGAATAGGAACAATCACACCTTCCGGAAGAGAAACCACTTCAATCGGGAGATAGCCCAGACGATGGAGCTTCTTAATCTTCTCGTAGTCACAGAGCCCCTTTCCGAGTGTGTTGTCCATAACCCTGGCATACTCTGCGACTACCTCTTCCTCGGTTTTGTTGAAGAAGTTCTCGTTGAAGTAGTCAATAAGCCAGGTCTTGCAGAATGCCTGGAGACCGAAGTTCACAACCCCATTCCATCGGTCAATTCTGGAAGAGCGAGGGGTGAAATAACTGACAGACTTAGTCATACCGGGGTCAAGCATCTCGCTATGGACCGCCTTGTAGAAGTCTTTAAGTAAAAGTGCGTTGCAATTAAACATAATCTTTAAATTTTTTCCCAACCAAATGAATCACAATAATACATTGTTCCGTTAAGGGCAACCACATCGCTGACCGACATGCTTCTCCCGTGATAATTCTTCGGGTGCGCGATATTGAATTGTTCAAAAAGCTTGTCTAAAATTTTCACCTCAGATGCCGTATCATCATACACCTCAATCTCATCTTCCCAGACAAGTTTATACTGGTGGAAGTTAAATCCTGAGGTGCGGTTAAGCATTTCCCAAGACTCGTACATCTTGTGGTCTTTCAAAACATTCTCGTCGTGAGCGTCCAGCTGATAGATTTTGTATTCGTGCTTCATTTCCTTGGTTTTTCCTTATATATTACAAAAACCGTGCCAAACTATGCAGTAAACGCGGTAATTTTATCGTGTTTGCCGGTATATGTACTGCAAGTGGTATAAATGTGGTCCACGGTTCCGTCTTCAAGCCGTTTCAGAAGTGTTCCCTTCTCCGGGTCAAGGATGCTGTTCTCCGTGTGGGTGGCATAAGCGTAGATATGCTCAAACCCGAGCTTTTTAAGTTCGTCGGCACTGTAAGCCAGGGTTCCGCCGTAGGAGATGATATCGTCAATCATAATGACCCGGCAACCCATGAAATGCCCGTCCTCAAACTCAATCCCGTCGGGTGAGCTAATGCGGAGGCCCTGGATTTTGCCAGTCTCCCAATCACGCACCTTATGACCAATCAGAGTATTCTTCTTGAATGGGAAGAGGTCTGAGTAACGCTTGCAGGCGCCCTCATCCGGGAAATAGACATAATCCTTTTCGGTAAACCCAAGTTTCTCAACAACGTCAAAGATTATGCTTCTCGGGCTCTTAACAACCACACGGTCAAGCAACGCCGGGGTCACGTTTGAGTGGGGGTCAAGGATAATGACCTGCTTGAAGTTAAGACTGTTGATAATCTCACAGAAATACTTGAGCGTGAATACCTCCTCGCTGCTCTTCGTGCGGTCGAATCTTGCGTTTGGAACATAGGGCATATAAAGCACCTTGTCTCTTCCCGGGCAAACATCATCAAAATGCTTGACAAGGAACATCAATGTGACCAGCTCCTCGTCGTTCTCATAATACCACGTGAAGCTCATACAGTTGTCAATCGCAAACCTGCTAATGTTAAGCAGCTGGGTTCTGTCGGGAAAGTGCCGGATATCAACGGCTTGCATGTTAACTGAAATCATAGTAACTTTTTTTAAAAAAACCACCCTACTGCACTCCTGGGGAATTACCCCGTGGTCTGTCACCTTTCAACTGGATTAAGGTTTTGAGGTTTTCCCGTACGTACTCCCTCCAGCGAGTCAGGTTCAGGGGCCCAGGGGTGGTTAAAACTACTACAGCCCCTTTTTCGTGTTAAACATCTTTAGATGACGTCAATCTGGCACATCTGCATCGTCTTGCACGCGGCGAAATGGGTCTCGGGAGTCACACCGGCGCAGCAATCCTCGACAACGGTGACCTTGGCCTTATCGTAGAAAGCGGCCTTCACGAGCAGGGCGTTTGAGACCACGCAGATGTCGGTACAGAAGCCGACGAACTCAATGTCCAGGTCAGCCCATAGAGAGATGCGCCTGATTTCCCCGACAAGGTCATAGGAGCCGAAAGTGGGCTTCTCAACGCGCGCGACCCTCACGCCACGCTCCGCGGCCTTGTTGAGCGCGTCCATGACGGAGGTCTCAATCTCCCAGCCCTCAGTGCCCTTGACGCAGTGGACGACAGGGAGTTTCTTGCCCTCGTTGGTCTCCATGTAGTTCTCCGGATGGGTATCCATGGTGTAGAAAATGGCGTCGCCATCAAACTCATTGATTTTCTTGACGATATTCGGAACCTTTTTAATCGCCTCCTCGTTCCTCAGAGACCCTGTGATGAAATCGTTCTGAACGTCAATCACAGCCAAAACTTTTCTTGTTTCCATAATTCTGATTGGAAAATGTTACACTTCTTATATCACAAAAACCGTGCCAAACAACCAATGCCTGACACGATTTTTTTTTTGCGTCGTTTTTACGCATTCTCTTCGTCATCTTCTTCCGCATCGTCCCAGGTATCCGTCCACCAGGAGTCGTCAGGCAGCTTGAAATCCGGGTCCCCGTGCTCGTGCCACCACCTCTCAACGGTCTCCCTGTTGCTGCAGGGCGAGTAGTTGGAGATATTGAAATAGAACGTGTTGATGTCCCGGTTCCAATTATAGAACCCGTTGGCCATGTCCATGAACTCGCACACCTTCTTGTAGGTCTCCTCATCCATGGGCTCGGGATGCTCGTATCCCCTGTGTCCGGGGTCAATCTCGCTCTTGGGCTCAATCCACTTGTCCACGATAGGCTCCCTGAAATAGCCCTTAAGAATGTCAATGATTGTCGGCAGCTGGGACTCCAACTCGTACGCGGACACGAAATCCTCCTCAATCGCCTTATACGCTTTCCAGGGAAGATAGTGCGCGTGATAGAGTTTCGCGCTCTCCCTTTCCTCTTTGGTCAGTTTCTTGTGCTGCTCCTTGTACTCCTCAAGCGTGATGGAAGGGTACGACGCCCGGAACATTATGTCAAGACACTTGTCCACCGCGTCGCCAAGCACATCATCGTGGGATATCACCGGCCTCGCCAGATATTGTCTCCCGTCTTCCTCAAAAATCTCATCCATTTCCTTTTCTCCTTTCTATTTCTTCTAAAACAAGTTCGTTAAATGTTGGGGTCTCCCTTATGATATAAAATCCATCATTATCCCTTCCTACCTTGCATTCAAGATGATGCTCATTTTCAATTCTCGCGCGAAGTTTGTCAATAAGTAATGCGGAAGCCCTGTCATTATCGGACCGCCTAAAACCGTAATGGTCACGAATACGTATTTTCGTCCCCATCGGTCTGTTAAAAAAATCTTGCACGAACTCGTCTATGAGCCTTGTGGTTCTGCCCGAAGCTCGACATGTTAAATATCTGAGTTCTTCGTCACTTTTCCATTCTAAACTTTTTCTTGTGTTTTCGCTGCCGGTCATTTAGTTTTTAAGATTACTGTCACTTATACCGATATCAAACGGCTCAAACAAATCATGTTTCAAGTCTTCCTCCGTCAAATAACCGCGCTCAACGAATTCGTCACGCAGGGGATTCGCAAGCTGGATTGACATCGGGTGTGCCTTTCCTGTGGCCGCTATATCGCTGCGGAGACGGAAGAAATGAACCCACGCGTCCTTGAAACCACAGAGAACTAATTCTGACTTGGTCGCAAGGGGAAGCACCTCTCTTGCCATCTGCGCCTGCCATGGGGCCTTCTCTTCCTCGGGAACCCCATCAATGTGTGACCAATCATTCGTGAGAACCTTATACTGCTTCTCGGCGAAATCAAGAGCCCAAAGCCAGGCGCACGTCCTTGTATGACCATCCTCACAGACGATTTTCATGTTTTTCATGTCCACCCAGTCACCGTCCCAGAAAGCAAGGTCCTCACACTCCGGAAGGTCAATCCACGGCGGTATGACAAACGTGCACTGCTCACCGAACTTCTCCTTGCTGTAGTTGACATACCTGGTGCTCTCCTGGACCATTGACATTACCCTGTGGCGAAGAAAGTCCCGTCCAAGCCCGATATCGGTGATGAACTTCACGCAGTAACGCTTCTCATGCTTTTCACTGGGGGCATCACAACCATATGTCTTAATATCATCAAGACGGTTATTCTCTATGATTACCCTGTAGTTGGTGGTTATGTAATAAGTCCTGATGCCAAAGTTCTTACCTTCAGCTTCAACAAGTTCCTCGCATTCAACAACCTTGCTGTATTTATTATTGGCATAGAACCGAACGTCCTGCATTTCTTCAAGATAAAATTCATCATAAAACGGACTGCCAACCTTGATTGTAAGATATACAGTTCCGAATTCAAGAACAGCACCGTGCCTCTCCTTGGCCCTGGCTTCAACGAATCTCTTCGCGTCTTCCCCGCCTTTCACCTCACTCTTGTACGATGTCTTCCCGCAGCGTTCTATAATGTCGTAGATGCCCTGCAGTCCCGGCCCCTGTTCAATTATCTCGTAACTTGGTCTAATCAGTCTCATCCTAAAGTTCCTTATATGATATAAGGTACAAAAATTTCCGGACTTTTCCAAAAACTTCTGTACCTTATCTGTCAGGCGATATTCTCAATGTTCTCCTTGTACCAGGCGTCAAACTTCCTGTACTCATCCTCCCCGACCTTCTCAATCGCCCGCTGCAGGTCGTTGTAGTCACAGGTCTTGATTTTCACTATGATACGCTTACCGCGAGGGTCCTTGATGGGCACGACCGGGCGGGCGACAATGCCCTCCTCAAGGTAATCCGGGTTTGAGACGTTTGGAACCAGTGTCTTGAAACCCCTCTTCACCATCTCCTCGGCCTCCGGAATTGTCATGACGCCAATATAAGGCGCGACCTCAAGCCCAAGCCTCTCGGCGTAACTGTAAAGCATATCGATAGGAACCCACCAACCCTGCTGGCAAATGTCAAAGATGGAGAAACGGTTCTTATCCTTGTCATAGTTCCCGCCAGCCTGAATCTTCTTTCCGAAAAACTCCCCGTAGATATAGACAGGAACCTCTTCAAGCTTTACACCAAACATTCTAATACCATCGGCATAGTTTTCATTGATATTTAAAACTTCACCGCCATCTTCACAATGGTAATACTGAATCTGATTCTTATCATTCATCACGGGAGCGAACTTGGCGCTCTCGGGAGGGAACAACTCCGCGAGAATGGGCTTAATCCTTTCAATCTCGGCGTCAAGGAACGCCTTCTGCCCGGTACCTACGATGTCAGCGCTGTCGGTTTTCCCGCCGCAGAAGCACTCGCCGGTGGAGGGGAGATAGACAATCTTACTACAGGTTCCGTCAATCTTGCTGAAGCAATCAAACTTCAGGCCCTTGATGTAGCCCATGTAATCGTCGCTGTAGTCCCCAAGAATAATCTTGTTCTGGAAAACCCTCCAATCCTTGTTGGGAAGGTCGACCTTGCCGAGGTTCTGGTACCTCTTGTACAGTGTGTTAATCTTCGTGTACGTCTGTGTCTTCATATATTTTTCGTTTTAAAGTTTCTGTATATACTATTGCAAATATCGTGCCAAACTACGCTATTCCTCTGTCATCGCTTTTCCCAAAAACCTATTCAATCGTTTTCAGCGCCTCGTGATTCTTTGTGTAGACAATTATCCAGCCGATATCGTCAATAACACAACACATCCCCCACAATACCAAAGCCAACTTCAGTGACGGCATCGCGACCAGGGCTAACGAAAAACCGATGACACAGACAATACCCGCGATAACAGACTGGTTGTTGTCATATATTTCCCGCTCCCGCTCAATCCATAGCCGTGATTTAAACGCCATGATACACTTCCCGACAAACGTGGTGATGAACGCCGAATAAACCAGAGACGCGACCGCGAATATCCAAACGTTATAATGGACGAAAGCCAGGAAAAACCCCAGGAGGCACCCCAAAACGGACTCGCTGACGGCGAATATCAAAAAGTTCCTTGTGACGCCCCTCCTTACCGAGCCCTTCCAAACCATTCCAACGACAAGCCCGGCGACAGATGACGCGAGTGATTCGAACGCAATCCATTCCGCCGGCAGATTGGTGTAAACCTCTTTGACAATCGCCGGATGGACATACGTGATGAGCAGCCCCGAGAGGAACAGGCTCGCCAGAATCCATCTCTGGTTTTTGTCAGGGTGGACGTTAAGCAGGTCAAGTATTTTCTTTAGAAACCTCCGCATGTTATCTCGTCATCCCGTAAAGCTCCCTGATGTCACCCATGGACAGGACCGCGCGGAGCTTGTAGAAAGACTTCCTGCAGTCCTTGAAGTCCCTGACCGTCTCGGCGTCAATCCCGCAGCCGAGGGACGCCGCGAACGACTCCAGGCTCCTCCCGCCGTCAAAGTCGTAGGCGTAGCCGATGGCCTCGTGGAGCGCCGTGTCAATGTCGGGGTACGCCCCGCTGACATAGTTCGCCGCGGTGTCATGGTACTTGAGGTAAACCTGCCTCCCCCGCACGCTCAGGCATATCTTGTAAAGGTAATGCCTCGAGCCGGAATAGGCGCTGCTTGTCCCCTTGCGGAAACATGTGGCGGTCAGCGTCTTGCCGCCAATCTCATAAGTTTTCTCCATAATCCTAGAATCTTGTCTCACCCCTTAATATGCAAAAACCGTGCCAAAGTATCCCCCCGGCACGGCCAAAAAAAACGTCCCACGCGGCTATTTCTCCTCACCCTCGTCGGGAATCAGGGAATAGACGACGACCGGCGCGGAGTCCCCCCAGTAAGGCAGGGCCCTCATCGTGTTGTACTCGATGAAGTCCACCGCGTCGTCATAGCTCATGCCGTCCTCCCTCATCAGGCACTCGACCATGAGCTCATAGTCATAAACCGCCCTCTGGCTGGAATCGATACCGATGAAGGCGTCGTCATATCCGGGGCTCTCAAAAATCGTCACCGAATCATATCCCATGTCGGCGATGCGTGTCTTCAGTTCCTCGTGTGTCATAATCTTTTATCGCTTTCTATATTCTTCAATCAACTTATTGGCTTCCTCGTTCTCAGCCGGTTTCATCTTCTCCTTAATCTGGGCCCACGAAACCGGGGTGTAGTTGTTGTTGTCAACACCGACATCGTACTGGTTCCATTGCAGTTTGTATCCCTCCGGTAAGACATTCCCAAACTCACCAGGCCCAGAATGTATGTGACCGAACAACTGCAAAACACGCCTATCGAAATTGTTAGAGAAGCTCAGGAACGGGAAGTGATTAAGGATTACCGTCCAACCCTCAATGATAAGGATTTTTTGAAAGTCAATGCTGTCAAACCTCTCAATGAGCGTCCCGTCCCTGAATACCCTATCGGGGTCGTGGTTGCCGAGGATGAGGTGTATGTGCCCGTTAAGTCTCCCCGGCTCAAGGCACCAGTTCCACTTCTCAACATTGCCGAAGCAGAAGTCCCCAAGGTGATATACGTGGTCGTCAGGCTTAACGACGGAGTTCCAGTTTGCCACCAGGGCCTCGTTCATCTCCTCCACTGACTCAAATGGCCTGTTGCAATACTTGATAATGTTCGAATGATGAAAATGATGGTCCGAGGTCAGCCATATTTTTCCAACCTCCTCGGGCCTAATTTTGGCTATGAAATCGCTTTTCCGCATAAAATCAACTATTTATATGTGTAAAAAAATTTAAAGTGTCATGGCATATTTAAAATGGAACGCCCTGGTAATCACTGATGCGCCGGCTTATACAATTAAACAAGCAAAGGAACTTATCAGAGAATTTAAGGAAAATAATCCGGAAAATAAAGGTCTCGCAAACCGTAGCGACAAAAGCTACTTGAACGAGTGGGCAGTACATGTCTTGGCCTATCTTTGGGGTTACAAGAAAGATAAGGCGAAAGACGCTGACCTTGAATTTGAAATGGAGCCGGAGGTGAGGCTCATGTACAACCTGCTCGGCCCCGTGGCCAGACTCCTGCTTAAGCTTTACCGTTGAACCGGTTCTTGTAGTTCTCAATCGCGGCCGGGAGGACGGGCTTGTACGCGCCGTCCGACCAATCCTTGAGCAGCGGGGATGTCAGTATCATGTCCGCGCTCGTCCTGTTTGTCGCGAAGGCTATGTTGTAGAGCGACGCGAGCCTCGTCAGGGCGGACACGTCGTTCTGGTGCCCCTGCATTATGAGGTTGTCACAGAAAAAGATGAGGACGTCAATCTTCCCCTCGGCTATCATCGCCCCTATCTGCTGGTCGCCGCCTAAAGGACCACTTAATAAACAAGTTACCTTATTCGAATATGTATTATGTAATCTTCCTGGATATTCATCTGGATAATTACCCAATCCAATCATATTCAAATGTGATTCAGTAAGTGCCTGTATAACAAGTTTTCCAGTTGTACCTGTTGCAAATAAATTATGTTGTGAAAGAGTTTCCCAGTTATACTTTACCCACTCCATTAATTCTTTCTTACGCCCGTCATGGGCCACTAACGCTATGTTCATATCCTGTTTCCCTTTAAATCATGTTCTTGAATATGGAGACCAGAATCATGTCCTCGGTGCACCCCGACCGGCCCGAGGGCTCAACCTCGAGCTGCGACGTGGTCTTGTCCAGGTTGTCCAGAATCTCCGCGAGGACCTTGGGTGAGTACTCAACCCTCGCGCTCTGCCCGTTGTATGACACGTACATGTACTTGGTCCTCACCCTCTTGGAGAGATACGCGAGCACGTCCCTCCTCGTCCCGTACTCGGTCGTGGTCCTCTCCCCGGAATAGTCGTACACCTTGTACACGTAACCGGAGCCGGGCTTGACGGACGCCGGGAGCCTCACCTCCTCGACATTGACGTCATCCCCGAAAAACACGCTTGACGCGTTCCTGGTGCCGGGGTCCGCCAGGATTGACTTGACCTCGCCGGCGTAACCCTCGCCCTCCTTCCACCGCTCCTTAAGGTCCATCTCCCTGATGACCCTCTCGGCCTCCGAGGCCTTGCAGACGAAGTTCGTGAGTGACTTTGATTTCCTGTAGTCCCAGGTTGAGCTCGGCTCCGCGACCTCAAGGGACACTATTCTCTCCTTTTTTCTCGGCATTTTGCTTAATCGTTATATTTATATGTAATAAAATGGTTTAAACTATGGCATGCGCATGTAAGAACAAGACGGCGAACAACGCCCAGGCCACCAAGGTCAAACAGGTCGTGAAGGCCAAGGCTGTCCCGCAGACGAGCGAGGCACGCGTCTCCACCGGCCACAAGGTGACGAAGAGGGTCATCTACCGCCGCTCCGTTTGAAGGGGGGAGGACCCGCGCACATCACTTTAGTCCGCGGGTCGGGCCAACCAAGCCCTCGTATTCCTCCTTGCTAATCTCATGCCCGTCAGCGTCGTAATACTTCTCGCCATGGGCATACTCACCGTCGTCGCCGACGCTCGCCCAGCTACAGGTTGACGGCGATTTTTTTATGTCCTCTTCTCTCCATACCGAAGGGATGTGAACTACATCTGACGGAAGCGCGTCAAGGATACATGACAGTTGCTGAAGCGTGGCGACCATGAGCCCCTCCATGCGGAATAAAGCCCACCTTTCACCATCCTCGTCTTTTTTTCCCGGAGTCCTGGCGTTTATCAGGTCAGTAATGCAGGAATCAATGTCATTGTAGAGTTCCTGCGTTGATTGTCTTAATTTAACAAGTTCCATCTTTACAACTTTTTAATCTGTTCGCGAAGCTCTTTAACGCACCGTTTGCATTCGCCACATTCTTCCAACGCGCTCATCTGCTCGTCGCTTGGCTTCCAATGAGGCTCGTCAAGGACTTCAAGCTCATCTTCATGAAAACTGTTATTACAGCCGTTATCCAATTTAACATCAATGTGTCCCCACGGATACCTTTTATCCGACACATGGGTTACCTTGCCAACTTTGCCATCATAGATAGCAATTATATCTTTCTCCCTATCTTTCCGGCAATGAATACTTACTTTATCTCCCTTTTTAATTTGCCACTCTTGCTTTGATTGAGGACGGAGGGATTTGAGCCTTTTAATCCTCCACGATTTTTGTTCGTTATTAAACTCTTTATCATAAAGAATATAACTCTCAAGCTCATCCATAAACATATCATCCTCCTCGCTCCACTCTTGTTTTAGCTGTGGCTTGAGTAATTTGAGTTTTCGTATTTCTTCACCAACGATTTCTTTTTGATAATCCGACAGGGTATTCTGATAACAACACAGACTGTTAATTACATCGTCTATCAATTTCTTATCTTCCTCGCCCCATTCTTCGGGTTTACATTCAAGTTGTTTTCTCGCCAATTCTCGCAGGAACTTTCCGCACTCAGTACCAGAGTATCCATTGAACAGATAATCACCATCCATTTCAAGGCACTCAGCGAGAGATACTAACCTATCAGCCGTTTCGTTTCTTCCGTAAGGATAACTCCACTCTGCGGATGATATCGGATTCCACCGCACCTCTCCAAGTCCAGGAGGGAATATTGATGGTTTCTGCTCTTTCTGCTTTTCGTACAACTGGCCCTCTTCAAATCCTTCTCTATAAAACCTATCCTTGGTTGTTTCGTATAAGTGTTTCTGCTTTTCGAGCCAATCCCGAATCTTTTGTATCGGCATGCCGCGTACCGCTGTAAAAGGAACCGGTGGCGCGAAATACTCAACCAATGCCATCCTTATCCTCTCGTCCTCGCTCTCCGCGAGTTCGGGAATAAGGGTTTGGATTGCCTCTTTTGTGTCTTTCCACATGGTAGGCATCGCTTTCTTGATTTTCTTTATCGCTTCTTCTCTTGTCATATCTAAAATCCTCCTGTTCCGTGGCCATAGTACCAATGAAATCCCATGAACCAATTATAACAATATCCCATATTACATTGAGTTTAGTTTATCTTTTACTCTTGCGATGAATATTTCCCCAAACAAAACATTTAATGATTTTATATTATCATTAAACCATTTAATCAGAGCGTCCTTGCGGATGTACTCTTCGTGCTCATCAAGCTCGCTGAATTTTTGTTCTTCGGGAGTTTTTTGAGCCCACATAGCGTATGCCCAATCTTCTCCTTTTCCTACGGAAAGATAAATCTTGTCTGGTGCTTTCATATCTGCTCCCCCTTTCCCGCTTTAAGTCCCAGCTCGTAGAAGTAGCGGGCAAGGACTTCAACCTCTATTTTATTGGACCGGATAACATTACCACCTCTTTCATTCTTGTGCTTAATACATGAGTCCCAAAAACGGTTGATTTCTTCCTCCAACTCGACCTCCTGCTGCTCCTGCTGGAGAGAGTCTATGATACGAAGCACCCTGTTGTATGCGTCATTCTCTCCATCATAAACGGAATCGTCCCCCTCGGTAAACAACCAATCTATCATATTCTTATTCTTTTCGATTTCCTTCCGTAGAAGTTCTGTGTCAATAATGTATTCCATGGTTTATAATTTTCTGAGCTGTTCAAGAAGCGGTTTTAATGTTTCGGCTTTCTCATCGCTGCCTTTCGTGCAAGCGTGACGATAATCAGTTATGACAATGTCAAGTGTCCTCAACTCCTCCTCACTGGGCTTCCATGATGAGCCTATGCGGTATCTCATCTCCAACAATTTCCCGGCAAGCGTTCCGCAATCATAGTCGCAATCTTCGAATTTTTCGTCGCTGTCAAAATTGGCCTTCAAGACTGTGGCCGCCATTAATAGGGTATCCCTATCCTCCTCACTCCACTCTTGCTTTGATTGTGGGCGTATATTATCCTTCAACCATTTCGTAAGTAGGATACCACTTTTAGTTTTCCACCTTTTTGGAATAGCATCAAGGCACATATCAAGAGCCTCTTCATCCTCATCACTCCATTCATTTGAACAGAGTTTTGCCGCATCCTCATTCTTCTTTTTGAGGTTAAGAGGAAGGGATTTGAGCCAGTTGATTTGCTCATTATATTTTCCAATGACCTTACCTGTTGTGGAGGAAGTATAATTTCTTTCGAATTCTATATCTTTGATAATACTCTGCCTCATCTTCTCATCCTCCTCGTTCCACTCTGGCTTTGGCTGAGGACGGAGGGATTTGAAACGAGCGATAAGCCAAGCGATTTCATCCATTTGTATCCAATAACCACCCTTTGCTTTTTCAATGATGTTATTGAATATTTCCTCATCCTCTTTACTCCACTCCTCTTTTGGTTGGAGAACGAACCTTTCAGGAAGGGATTCGAGCCATATTTTCACATCCAAAAAACCATCTTTCGCCTTGTTTATATCCTCAATGGTTTCTACGAGGGCAAGTGTTTCTTTTAGCTTCTTTTCATCTTTCTCGCCCCACTCCGCGGGCACGCACTCGCATAGTCCATATTTTTCGGGATGAGCGACTACTTCCTTTTTCCCATCCTCAAACGCCTCGTTGATGTTTTTGAATTCTGATTGGAGTTCACCCCACTCCGCCGGCTTCTGCTCTTTCTCCATCCTCTCTTTCATCCAAGTAGCCCCGAATTCAGCCATTCGCACAATAGGTACTAATCCTGTGGAATCAACAGGGCTAGCAGCACCACCTGATAAGTAAAACTCTCTTGCAGCTTTATCTAAATCCTTGTCATAAATTAAAGAATCCGGCTTCTGCTCTTTCTGCTTTTCGAGGTAGGCAATCCACCTATCCTTATTCTCGCACCATTCATAAGACCACTCATAAGTGGTTTTGCCATTTATCCAGTTAATTAGTTCTTTCCTAATCATCTCATCCTCGTTCTTTGCAAGTACAGGGAAGATGTTTTGAATAGCATCTTCAATGGTATAATTACAATCTTGTATTGTTTGAGGGTCATTTAACCAACATTGTGCCTTCTTTACAGCCTCATCATATGCCCTGGCTTTTTCCTCTATTGTCATAATATAAAGTCTTTTCTTGTTCTATATGCGAAAAATCGTGCCAAACTACCCTTACAGCGCCATCCGCTCGCTCAACGGGCACTGGTCGGAACATAACGCTTTTATTCATCTTTTGTCTTGTCATAGGTCTCAAACACCGACTCAATGTTCCGCCTGCCTACCGGGTTTGATGACTGGATATCATAGTCCGGAACACCATAGTCATTTTTAATACACCAGTCAACCAGCCACTTGGCGCAATCATAGCCATCCTTCCCTTCGCCCAGGTCGTGGTCAAAGTGGACGATGCAGCTTGAAATCTTCTCGCCGAGACCCATTACGCAGGAGACAAACCCGTCATAGTCCTTAAGCCAGAAAATACTCTCGCCATCCGGAACCATCGGCGCGCGGAAATCATCAAGCCAGATATGTACGTAATACTTTTTCATCACACGTCCTCCGACCAGTCCCCGTGGTTCCAGCGCCATCCGCTCATCCAGTCGCCCGCCATGTATATCCCGCGGCCGGCCTTCATGACACACCAGGCCAGCGCGGACCACGACACCACGAACGGAAAAAGCGCGTACCACAGAATCCTCTTCCACCACGGTAATGTTTTCAAAAAATCCTTTCTTTCCTTGTCAGTCATACCCTGTTGTTCCATTTCCCAATCATTTTCTCCTTAAGCCACTCAACATCATAACGGATTGCCGACTGTTCCATTGTCACGCCACAGTCACACTTGATGGTTATTGACTTCTTTTTGAACGGTTCATCCCTTCCTTTAAGATACCAATAAGGTCTTTTTCCACAGAAAGGGCACAGCTTAAGCTCTTCCGGGTAAGTAATGTGGTTATGTATCTCGCTCATAATCAACTATTTTGTGTATTTTTTAATGTTTTCGTTGGTTTCCTTAAGCCATTCGTTGTGCTCGTGCAGGTCGCGATAGTAGTTCTCTATGTTGCCAGAGACATTGAAATAGTCAAAAAGCTGTTTTTTGGTTTTGATGTCTCTTTTGATTTTCTCATATTCCTGCACCTCGCTCCGCTTTCCCATATGGAATCCGCGCCAGTACCAATAGATGTCGTCATTGGGGTCATCATCTACACTGGAAAATCCCGGAGTGTAATACGATATCAGTTTCCACTTGTCTTTAATGTTGAAAAACAAGAACTTACGCGGCTCCTTATATCTCCATTCAAGAAAATAGTGGTCAGCAACATTGTGTGTGAGACGAATTTCAATCTCGTCGGTTTCAGCGTATTTCTTTCTCATACTTTAATATATTTCAAAAACCGTGCCAAAACCTGTCAGTTGAGGAAAAAAAGGATGAGTAACGGCAGGAGAAGCAGGAGGACAGCCACCGCGGATATCCACAGCGGGGCCAGGACCCATATCCACGACCATTCTATCACATGGCATAATTTAAGCACAATAAACGCTATCGTCAAAAGACCGACAAAACCGATACCACCGGAAGCCGTTGCTGAAGAACGGCTGCTACTGCTGTTGTTGATGTAAGTTGACATATTACTTCCTCATTACAATATATTATACTATATACAAATACCGTGCCAAACTACTTTTTGTTGAAAATCCTTTGCCACAGGTTTCTTTTCGTGAGGCGGTCAATGGTCTTTTCCGTTTCCTCAACCCGTTCCTTAAGGTTTTTTGCCACAAGTGTCATTCTGTCTATCTCCTCCTGGGCGGCTTTAAGCGTCTCGTCCTTGCTCGCGATGCCAAGGCGGGGATTTATATCCTGCAGAGGACCATCAAAAAAACCTCCTTGATAGACAGCAAATTTTGTCTCCACATAGAGCCCGCGCTCCTCACAATCCCTCTTCAGCTCTTCCCTGGCCTCTTTAAGGGCCTCACTGTCTTTAAGGAGCCCCTGATACTCATCCCACGGGAGAATAACTTTCTTTCCTTCCTGTTCCATATCACTTCCTCGTCACGATTTTGTCAATAAGACCTAAAGGACCATACACGCCCGGTAGACATTCCTCGGCAGTAAGCCAATGGTCACGGTCAGCATCCCTCTCAATCTCTTCAATAGATTTCCCCGTGTTTTTGCTTAGAATTTGATATAACATGTCCTTTGCCTTCTTGAGTTCATCGTAAGCAATCTTAAAATCGCTTTCCTGGGTGTATGGACCAACAGAGCTCATTGGCTGATGAATCATTGTTTTGCTGTGCGGGAGGGAGAAACGCTTTCCTTGGGCTCCGGAAGAAAGAAGGACCGCCGCCATTGACGCACAAGTACCGATGCAGTAAGTTGATACGTCAGGGTCAACGAAATCCATTATGTCAAGGATTGCCATCCCACAATCTATGCTTCCTCCACCCGAATTTATGAAAAGTTTAATATCTTCGTCCTTATCCGTAACAGAGTTCAAGTAAAGAAGTTGTGCGGTTATGATATTCGCTACGTCATCGTTTATCATGGTCCCTAAAAAGATAATCTTATCATACATTAACCGAGAGAACACAGACATCGGTGCACAATTCAGCGTTCTTTCCTCAAGAATATACGGTTCGATAATCCCGTTTTTCATGTTATACTTTGCAAACCCATCAATTTTACTGGTACCAATACCTTGTGATACCGCAAATTTTTCAAAATCTGTCATCATAATATATGCATTTTCTACAAGTAAAATATACAAAAAATAATTTTAACATCAAAAATAACCAACGCGGCTACGATTTTTTCAAACTACGGACTATTTATTAGTGAAGTGATAAGTAAGATATGAGGAAACTAACGACTAACGAATTTATAGAAAAAGCAAGAGCCGTCCATGGAAACAAATATGACTATTCCAAAGTGAATTATATTAATAACTCAACAAAGGTATGTATTATTTGTCCCGTACATGGTGAATTCTGGCAAACCCCGAGCAATCATTTAGGCGGCAGGGGCTGTGTATTTTGCAAGAAGGAATGGATTGGAAATTATAGACGAAAGGATACTAATACTTTCATAGAGCAAGCAAAAAAGGTTCATGGAGACAAATATGATTATTCAAAAGTGGAATATATCAATGAGAAAACAAAGGTATGTATAATCTGTCCGGAACACGGTGAATTCTGGCAAAAACCGGAAGTTCACTTAATGGGTTGCGGGTGTCAAAAATGTTGTAAAACCGGCGTAAAACTTAACCGCGAAAAATTCATAGAGAAAGCCAGGGCAATCCATGGAGACAAGTATGATTACTCAAAGGTTATTTATAAAAACGCAAAAACAAAAGTATGTATCATCTGCAAAGAAAGGGACGAATTTGGGGTAGAGCATAGCGAATTTTGGCAAACACCAGATAGTCATCTACGTGGAGGTGAGTGTCCTAAGTGCAAGCACAAAGTTCTAACCAAAGATTACTTCATTTCTAAAAGTAATCTCGTACATAACGGTAAATATGACTATAGCCAGGTTGATTTTGTTGATTCCGCGACGAAGGTAAAAATCATATGTCCAGAACACGGTGAATTCTGGCAATCTCCTTCAAAACACATGTCCGGACAGGGGTGCCCATTGTGCTTAAAATTTAAACTGGAAGAACAAATGGCTCAAATACTTAACAAATATGAAATTGAGTACCAAAGAGAGAAAAAATTCGATTGGCTTAAATTCAAGCGACAACAATCCCTTGATTTCTTCCTGCCAAAATATAACATAGCTATTGAATGTCAAGGGAAACAGCATTTTACATCAAAAAATACTCACGCTGACCGAGGTGGGGACACGCTGGAGACCATACAAGAAAGAGACACCGTAAAAAGGGAACTGTGCGAAAAAAACGGAATAAAGGTACTATATTTCAGTAATCTAAAAATACAGTACCCATATCCGGTTATTACAAAAGAGGAAGAACTTATAAAAACCCTGCTTAATACTTGATTATTAAGGATTTAAAAGTATTTCTTCGTTATTATCAATAGAATCAAAATCTGTCATCATATTCCATTAAATTTTTTCGTTAATCACTTTTATTGCTTTCGGGGGGATATTATCGTATGTCCAAGCCGCGCCGTCCATGTCCGGGTCCCCATATAGTTTTAATCCGCCGCATTTATTTGTTTCAATTTCAAGAAGGCAATATGGCTCTCTTTTTTCCTGTCTTAATCTTTTCCCTATTTCTTCCCTTGACAAACCACTGAAGTTTAATTTCCTTTCCAAGTCAGCCTTAAAAAGTTGATTTGCCATGTTCTGGTAAAAAAAACCATCATCCTCATTCTCCGTGAAGAGATATACCCTTTCTGGCCGGTTTGACATTGTGTTGCTTGTTCTTGGCACCAATCCTATTGATATTATTTTCTTCAATTTTGATGCTGGGGTTAGGTGGTATAACTTTGACGGTACCTTGATTTCATCTATTTGCCTTGCCTTGTGAAAAGTTATCGCAACATATTGATTATTAATATCATATGTTTTTTCTTGTGCTAAAGTCCATCCACACGCGTCAAAAAACTTTTTAATCTTTTCTGTGTCTTTAAAATCTTTTGGAAGAACAAGGAGAACGACCGCTATTTCTTGACCGTTCAAACCACCCGACTTGTCATAGGTTCCGGCAAAATCAATTCCAATGTCGTTCCCGTTTTCAATGAAATTCTCCTCCGGTCCTATGTTATAGTGTCTCAACAGTATTCTGTACATAGCCCTGGCATCGTAAGACATATGTACACCTTCCTCTAAAAGGCCTTTTCCGTTACCTTCCACATATATCTTTTCGTGGAGTCCCGCAAGGTTGGTTTCCGGAAATAACCTCATTCGCGACATTAAATTTAAAGATTTGCTTATATCTATCATGTTTAAATCCTTATCCATCAGGGGTTTAAAAGTATTTCCGCGTTATTATCCACATCATCAAGGTCTGTGATGCTGAACTTGTAAAAACTTGTCGTCTCATTCGGGGTCTCAATGAACTCAAAGTCGCCCGTTTCCACGTCATAGAGGACGAAGCCATGACCGGAGACCGTCTCTCCGTAGTTCTTCTGCTTAAGACTGGAGCAGTACACTATGCTCGTCCCGTTCCCCGGGATTACCTGCTGCTTATGGATATGCCCCGCTATGACGAAGTCAGTGCCGTCAAAAAGGCTCACGCTCAACGCGTTCTCGGAGACCATGTTGTTCGGCGTCGTGGCCCCGTTTATCTCCCCGTGGATGAGGCCGATGTATCTCACGTCCTTGTCCGGGTTTGTCTCCTTGTCCGGCACGAACCCGGGTTTCTCAAAGGAGGAGAACGTTGAGTAGAGGCACCACACAATGTTGTCATCCCTCACGAACCCTGATTTGTATCCCAGCTCCATGTCAAGGTACCTGGTCCGCTTGAAGGTGGACATCTCGAATATGGGTGTGATGCTGTCTATCTTGGACAGGTTCTGGAGATTGAGGTCGTGGTTTCCGGCTATCACTATGGTGGGGCATATGTCGTCAAGCCCCTTAAGGAACTCATGCCCCGCGAGAAGGCCCTCGTTGGTGATATCGAGCTTCATGTCAAAAAGGTCACCGGCGACGACGATTCTCACGTTGTCCGGGCCGCCCGCCTCCTTGACTATCTTTTTCGCCTGCTTGTAAAATGTCTGGGTCACTTCCTTCAAGTCATTGAGACCCTTGAAATTAGGGATATGAATGTCAGCTATTCCTATTATTTTTTTTATCATCGTCTATCAATTTTTCCACTTCCCTTATTATGCTTTCCGCGGCGTGTTTAAAAACTACCTGTTCAACACCCGGTTGAACACTGAACAACATATGAAAGTTTATTTCATTCCTTGCCTTATATGGTATTCCGTTTTCAAACTTGAGGTAAGACAAGGTGAACGACTCGTGTTCCCAGTCAAAATCATAATCCAGGATATAGTGCTTGCCGTCCTCCTCCCTGTAATAATCTAATTTGAGCTCCGGTATCTGTATCTCGTCTTCACCTATGAGATTGTATATCACATCACACCCGAACAACTTTCCGTCCTTGTATATGTCATCCAGGTTAATGACCATTTTCGGTTTGGGTTTCCCTCCCCATCCGTTAACATCCCAGCGTTCCTGCCAACTCAATCCCTGTTTCCACCTTTTTATCCAATCTTCCATGAAGTCGCCCACTGTCTCCATATAATGTAAAACTGTAATCTTATACCAGCAACTCTATCTCGCTGAACTCCTTGGCCTGCCTGAACGCCTTAATCATACCGGTTTTTCCCTCGGCCTCGTATATCTCTCCGAAGTCCTTGTATGGTATCTCGTCAGTTCCAAGCCGGATATATCTTATTTTTCCTCGTAATCTTCCTATATTCAACAAGTTATAAATCCTCTTCGTCTCTTTCAGTTCCGTATCCCCGTCAAGGCATATCACTATGTTCGCCCTGGCCTTGTCGTACAACTCCTGGAATATCTTCGTGCCCTTTGAGAGTGTCTTTCCCAAAAGTGCGATGCTGTTCGGGTAAAAAAGGCAGTCAATAGCACCCTCACACAGATATATCGTGGCGTCCCATTGGATTAGGCTCTCCTGGAACACAATCTCGTTCTTGTCGTTCTTTGAGTTCCAGTATTTCATCCTCTTCTCGTTTCCTGTAAAGTCTCGCCCGACCCAGTAGTTGAGGTCCCCGGCGCTGTCGTACGAGGGGATTATAATCCGGTTCCTCAGGTTGTACTTGTCCTCGTCCCAGGTCGTGTACCCTATGTTGTGCAGGTCTATGATGTCTTGCGTTATCTTTCGCTTCTCAAGGTATTCAACAAGCTTCCTTTTCCGGCAGGTCTTCAGGTCTATTTTCGTGAAAGTGTCAGGTAACTTAATGTAATCGTTCAGGTAGGCGTTCTCGGCCATGTCCTTGAACAGGCCGATGTTGTAATACCTGCTCTCCCTGATGTCCTTGACGGCGGCGTAATAGTCCTTCAACAGCTCCGTTCCACCATATTCCTTGACAAGCCTTGACAGGGGACCCATGTAGCCGCATTTCCAGCAATGGCACTTACCCAGGTTGAAGTTCACCTCAAGGTTCGTCTTCCCGTCAGGCACACCTCCGTTTTCCTCGGCGCAGTCCGGGCAGTTGAACTGATACTGGGCCGTGCCGTTGTCAAAGAACCCCTGCTTGCTCTCCCCGAGGAAACTCGTGAGTATGTTGTAAATCCTGTCAAACATTACACTCTAATAATACAAACAATTCCCGGAAAAAACAAAACGAGCCGCACTTTCGTGCAGCTCGTCATTTGATATGTGTCAACTGTTAATATTCCCCGCAGTTCCCGTCGTCGTAGGTCCTGAACCCCTCGGTCTCGGTCACCTGGAAGGTCTTGTAGAGTTTCCTGCCGCCGATACGCACGGACACGCCCATCTCAAGGAAAATGACCTGGAACTTGCCGTCAACCCTCTTCTCAATCTCATAGTAGCCGGTGTAATCGTCCGGGTAAGTGAGGCCGGGCATCTCCTTGCCCTCGTCGTGGATGACATACCTGGTCTTTCCCGGCGTCATGGCGGCCTTGACATCCGCGGTGAATTCCGCGAGCTCAAGTATGTCCTTGGCCGGCATGAGCTGGCCTGTCCTCTCTATAATCATCTGGGGCCCGTAGAAACTGGACCACCTTCCGTCCTCCTCCTTGACGGTGTAGAAGGTGTTGGGGCTCGTGTTGTCCCCGAGGGCGTTGAACTGGGCCCTCGTGCCTCTCCAAAATGAAACCTTATTAGTCGTTAAAGCCATGTCTATCAATCATTTACTATATTATTCAATTCCACCGTCTTTCCAGGCCTCATAACCCGCGGTGCCGGGGGCCGCGCCGTCCTCCCAGTAAATCTCGCCGGGGCCGCTCCCGCCGCCGGGATAATTCTTGGGATACCAGACAGGTGTGGCTGACGTGTCGTAGGCGCCGGTCTCCTCATTGTATGGATAGTAATACCAGTAGTCAACCGGGACGTTGTCACTGTCGGTATTAAGCACGGTCACGACCATGCCGAGCTTAAGCTCGTTAATACTCGTGAATTTTGATGTGAGCTCGGCCACGGTGTTAACCGGCTGCATCTTGTAGTCAAGATAACCTTTTCCGGTATACCTGAGCTGTTTTGTCATGTTAGTCACTGCCATAATCCATATCTGTTTTTACTTCTTTATTTTCAGGATAAAAGGATATTCCCGGGAGCAATCATCGCTGCCGGTAGTATAAGGACATTGGGCGCCTGTCAAGTCCCTGCGCATCCACTTGTGATAGGTTTTTCCGTCCATCGTGATAGATTCCTCAACCCAGAATTCGGTATCGTCGGTGATGGACTCCTTAATCTCAAGGATTTCCTTTTGTGTGAGAAAAACGAAATCATATGAGTGCTCGGCGAAAAACGCGTCCTCCTCAGGACCTTCATGGGGTTGTTTGTCCGTATGTGTGCAAGAGCCAAAAAATAACGCCTCTGCCGTATCCACCCCGCCGAACTCAATCTCGTCATAGGAGGAGAGGAACTCGTCGTAGCCCTGTCCCTGGGCGTCTATGATGGCCTTGAAGTCATCACCTGTGAGCTCGTCCGTCTTGGTGCAGAGGATTGTGAACAGGTAGGTGAGCTTGTCATCACCACCTCCGCCTCCGCCGTAGTCAACCGAGTACTCGTACTTCTTGTCCTCGGCCGTGCTCCCGGCGTCGCTTCCGTCCTCCTTGAAACCGACCTCCACCTTCGTGATTTTGTACGGGGGATTTGACGAAAGTCCCCTCACGTCAAACGTGGCGGTGTCCGAGCCCTTCTCAACCGGCGCCTGGAAAGAGTAGTCCTCCCCGACATCATCAGTGAACGTCACGAACACGTAAAGCTTTGAGTTGACAGGCTCGTCAAACGTGACGGTGAATATCCCGCCCTCATTCAGCGTGGCGTTGCCCTTGTCCTCGGTCACATCGCCACCGCCGCCTCCGCACTCGCCGCAATCCTGTATCGTCTTGACGGTGACCGCGGTGGAGTTCTTGTAGTCCTCGGGTGAGAGGTTGCAGAGGTCAAGGAGCTGCGCGCCCCACTGCCACCTTTCCTCAACCCTGTTATCGGCCTCCCATGTCCCGGGTGTCTTGAGACTGACAAGGCTCTCTCTAGGGTCTCCTAAATCCATAATCCGTATCTCTTTTTATCCAATTATTCAAAAAACAAGCGCCTTGGCACTTTTATTACATAAATAGTCCCAATAACGGAAATATACGGGGCGGCGTGGCACAAAAAAAAACCGGGCCGTCACCGGTCCGGTCCCATCCTTGTCAGGAGACCCTCCCCTCAATCTCAAGGACGTACGGGGGGAACAGGGGATAGTATGACTCGTCAAGCAGGGACACGCACCTAATATACGTGTTCTTTTTGTACACTTTTGTCAGCTTGTGGCTTCCTGTATGTATATGACCCCAGAACACATATTTGGGCTCCTTCGCCTTAATGGCTCTCGCGAGAACCTTGTTGCCCGCGTTCTCACCCGCCCAGGGTCCCATGGTGATTTTCCCGCATCCCTGGATATCGGGGGCGTCATGGGTGAGGAGGATATCAAGCCCCTCGGGGATGTTGGCGTAAATCCGGGCCAGTTTCTCATCCTCGCGCATGAAGGCCCAGCGGCCGAAGACCTTGCACCACGGTGTCCCGTAGATTTTGAGCGTCTCGACTTTCCCGTCCGCGGTTCCCTTTGAGAACACGTACTCGTCATCCTCAAGATAGACGAGGCGTCCGCCGCAGGGTTTCAAAATGTCTGTGTAGATGGAGGAGTAGCCGTCCTTGTTGGGGTTCGGCTCGTGGTCAAGATACATGTCGTGGTTGCCGCCGATGAATATCACCTTGCTGTCAGGCCCGGCGAAGGGGAGCCCCATGACCCATGACACGAACTCCGTGGACAGCCACTCCCGCTGGAAGGCGTCGTAATGGTCGTGGGCCGGGCATATGTCACCCCCTATCAGCATCAGGTCAAACGACTCGGTGATTACCGGCAGCTGCCCGTGGGGGTCGCTGAAAACTATTGTCTTTATCATAACTTATCCTCTATAAAATCTTATAAGTTGGGCGCAGTTATCACCGGCCTCGCTTAAATAAAACTTAATTTTCGCCTGTTCCGGGTTGTTCGCGGTGACATATTCCACCATTCTCGTGAAACAACCCCAAATTGGCTCATATTCAAATACGTATCTATACATCCCCAGGGACTTATTTCTTCTCAAACCTGAAATCCATCACCGCGTCGGCGAGGTCCTCACCGTCCGGACAGAACGTCCTGAGCATGGAGGCGACAAGTCCCGCGGACATTCCGCTATGCCCCTGGCCCATAAAAGTCTTGTAAGCCTTCCTGAGTCTCTTGTCGTAGGACAGGCTCTCATCACGCATAATCTTGCAGAGGTCAAGAGTGCAATCCAGCTCCATCCCGTGATAGAGGTCACCGAGGCGGATGGGGACGATTTTGTCCCAATACTCGTACTGGTCCTCAAGAATCACCCCGCGGGCCCTCTCGCGATAACCGGGAACAAGGCCCGGAATGTTATCCTTATGTTCCTTCTCCTTGCGCTCGTACTCGTCGCGCCAATCCCGCATCTCCTTGTCATATTCACCCTTGGTCTTACCCATAATCTTCATATAGACCTCATCAAGGGTGTCGGTGGAGAGGATTTCACGGTCGTTGAACTTGCCGAAGCAGGTATCTTCGCATTCCGCGCTCTCCCTGAGGAGGCTCTTCCAGGCGTCGTCAATAGACTCGCCGGGATAAAATTCAACCTCTTTCATACCTTTATACTGTCTTATGTTTTAACAATAAAATTAAGCCGCTATCGCCGCGGGCATGAACCTTTCGGCAACCGCCCAGAGTCTCTGGTTATAATCAACATCCTTCTTGATGGAAGAGATGGGGCGCTGCTTACGAACCTTTCCGTTCTTTCCGGTAGCGGAGAACCCGCCCTTAATCATCTTCTCCTGCAGGACATTGAAAACGTTCCAGAGCGTATTCCCGGCATCTTCCGTACGGACAGGTGAAAGGAGCTCAACAATGGTGGGCTCATCAACCTTGACCTTGTCTTCCTCGTTGATACCCTTACGGATTTTGTAGGTCTCAATAGCCATCTCACGCTTCTGCTCGTCGGTAAGGACAGTCCGGCTCATGGCGTTCATCTTACCGATGATTCCCGGGACGGTGTCAATGACCTTCGCCACGATACCGCGAAGCTCCTCAAAGCTGTAGTTGATGTGGCGGATGGAGAACGAGGAGAACTCGTTGTCACAGACCACGAGCCCGTTGCTGCATATCAGCCTGTAGCAACCCATCATGAACTTGAACGAGTTGAAGCCGTCGTGGCTGTTCTGGAGGATTATGCGGACATAGGCCTCGGTGCCGCCGTCGGGGTTGAGAATCCTGACATTGTCGTTCTGGAAGCCGACCATGTGGAAACTCCTGATACCCTTGGAGTTCTTTCTGGCGCGGCACTGCTTGGCCACGACCGGGTACCATCCCAGTCTCGCGAGGTCGTCAATGACTGTCTCGGTGTTTGCCTGAACGTACTTTCCGCTGACCGCGGGGTTTGTGGGGGCGGTGGCGAAAGCGTGGGGACAAGCCTTCCTGACCTCGTCCTTCGTCATCCTTGTCATCTCTTTTGAGAGGGAAATCATGGTATCCATAATCTTTCTTTTTTTTTTAAGTTTACAATATGACTATACTATCACAAAAACCGTGCCAAACTTCACAAGCCAAGCCAATTTCTCGCGTCCATAAGGTGATACGTCTGCCTCAGGAGCCTTCTCTTGACAATATCTTCAAGTTCGCTCGGCTCCTCACCCTCGCGGAGTCTGTTGATGACGTAGAGCGCGTCGGCAAAGCCGGGACACTTGCGGTATTCCGCGTACAGGTCCTTAGCCGGCACTGTAGGGTCTTCCAGGTAGATGTCAACGAACTTCCGGGCCCGCTCAACCTCCTCACGGAATTTCTTCTGGGTGATTTTAACCAAGCCGTTTATCCTCTCACGGGTTTCAGCGTCCTCAATCAAGGAAAGCATATCGTCAATGGTCTCGTTCAAAATCATCTCGACAATCACGTTCTCCTGATAGATGAACTCGGTCATTATGTGGTGCTTCGCGAAGTAGTCGGCGGTCTTGACCTTTACAAGCAACTGCTCACCGTCTGGCTTCCTGAAAGTGATAACGCTACCCTCCTTATCTTCAAGGGTCTCGTAGGTTTTCATCAAATCGTCCAGGGAGGTAAACCCGAACGTCTCGTTCTCGGCCGTTTTCAGGCCCTCAGGGACACTCTCGTTGAAAAGGTACTCTCCTGTCAGTCCGTCCCTTATCTTGATGAGAGACAGGCTGGAAACGCTGTATTTGATAACAATTCTGTTAAGCGGTGAAGTGTACTCAAAGAATACGCAGTGCCCCTTATCAAACTGTTCCCTTATAAAAGCTTTAAGTACCTCATCATCGGCGAACATCTTCATAGCCCTGGTCGCCTGGTCAGCGTCAAAGGCATTCTTGGTCTTCGCGACAATCTCGCCGTCAGGCAGTTCTATGAAAGTAATCATTGAGCCATCCAGCTTGTTTGAAACGTTGATGACCTCATAGTCCTTGATGTCGTGTGCCTGGGTTATCTCGGTCTCGTTGACGTTGAAGAACTTGTGAAGCCCGAGGAACCTCTTATACAATGTCCCATCTGGGTTGAACACAAAGGTCAGGCCGCGCATCTCAAAGGCGTTCTCGGACCTGAAGTCATCGTAAGTAGCCAAACGATAGTTGAATACGGACACGTCATACCCGTTCACCTTGTGCCTCGTCTCGTAAAACACAGGGTTCCTCCGGCAGATGGCGACCGCCTCGTCATATGAAGGTATAAAACGCATACTAAATTATTTCTTAAGCCAAATCTCAAAATCAACGGTATTCTCTATCATTGACAAGTCGTCATCAAGATTGAAACCCCAAATGAATTTGATGACGCCAAGTTGGTCAATGTAGTACTCAACAAGCTTTCTCAGTTTGGAGCAGCAATGTATCATGTGGGTTAAATTAATCCCCTCAAGGGTTTTGCTAAGTGTCTCCTCAAACCCGAAATCAGAGAGCAGTGTTTGTATTTCTTCCTTAGACATATGACTGGTGGTGTTTCTACCCTAACAATAACAAAAACCGTGCCAAAAACGAAAAATGGCGGCAAAAATTTTAGTATTTGCTGCCATTTGTGCCCGATGCAGGAGTCGAACCCGCCGAAAAATCTGTTTTAGGGACAGTTACCCCTCCGCGAGGCAAATCGGGCAGTTAAAAGGGAGGAACCATGCCCTCCCAACAATATCACTCACCGCCTTCCGGCTGTCTCTTCTTGTCCTTCTCGTACTCCTCTTTCGCCCGGGCCATAATCTCATCATCGTCATATTGCCCCTCAAGCTCCTCGTTTTCCTCTTTCAGAAACCTGATTCTTATGGCGTTGTCAAACATCTCGCCAAAAAGGCTGTCTTGCGGCTCAAAATACGAGTTCTCCTCCTCAAGCGCGCACTCCTGCTTGTAAAACCTCAAAAGCCGTGCCTTGAAGTCCTCCAAGGGCAGTTTGCCGAACATCTGGCTTTTGATAACTGGTTTTATTTCTTTCTTGGGTTTTTTCTTAAACCATCCCATATCACTCAACTGGTCTTAACGTCTGAAACATCAGCCCCGTGTTCTCCTCCAACGCTATCGCCGTGACCGTCCCGTTCATATCAGGCTCATGGAACGCGGAATACCTGATACCCCGCTCCTCAAGCATCTCCATCCACTTGTCCGTGTCAGCGTAAAGGTAGATGAGGAAATTGTTATTCCAAGTCTGGTCCGGATTGTCAATCAACCACTGGGCGACGGCGTGACCGGCCTGGACACATCCGTAAATCGGGCTGAGCCTCTTATTCACCAACACATACAACCTCTTCATAATCTTCCTCGTTGTATTTTTTGTAGACCTGGTGCCAGTAGTTTTCCCGTTCCTCATAATTCTTCAATTGAAAGCCATATTTGTTGAGGATTTTGTCAATGTCCGGAAGAAAGGCGCAAAGGGGGTGGTATTTGTAATATTCCTCTCTCTTCGGGGTGTTCTCCGTAACATCAAAGTTTTTACCTCTCAATAACCCGTAAGCCGCATAGTGCAACCTGAGTTTTTCCTTGTTCGCTCTTGCCTGTTCAGCGGCTTGCCATGGTTGTATTGTCCTCTCGCCGGTAAAATACACGGTTTTTCTCTGAGGCTTGATTGATTTCTGTTCCTTTTCAAGTTCGGCGATATCCTCACGCATAGCCGAGATAGCGTTTTTAAGATTTGTATCCATAATGTTGTTGTTTTTTTTTGCTTATGTTTTGCCGGCAGCAATTAGTTTATTCCGGCTTGCTGTCATTAGTTTTTGCCGGTAAAGTGTTAAAAAACAACAACTTACGGAGGGGCATTGATTAAAACCTAGTGTGTCATATCTATATCGTTTTATCGTTCACTACTATTATACGAAAAAAACCGTTGAAAAACAAGTCTCTATGCAAGAAATTTAATCTTTTTCATCGGAAAGTAGCCGCATACGGACATTGTCCAACGTTTTCCCGAGAAGATTCAGGCCACTCCAGTTCTCTTTGTCCGCAATCTTCGGGTCGTTCCAGACAAGCCCAACCCCCCAGATTTTGTCAACCGGACTGCCTTCAACAAAACTCTTCCCGGAAAACATCGGGTCGGTGATAATCTTCCCCAAATCCTCATTCTGTGAGAATTTTAGCCACACGGCATTCCACATGGCCGCTTCCCTTACCTCGCGCCATTCCTCATCGTCAAAGTTATTAACCTGTCTGCCAAGTTTTTTCGCCTCTTTCGGCGTTTTCGCCTTTAAAATCTTCTCGGCCGTCTCATGGTCGTCAAACTCGGTGGCCTTCAGCCACATGAAGTATTGCTCACTACTGGAAAAATGAATGTCAATCGGTTTTCCCCGCCAATCCTCAGTAACGTGAATGTCGCAAGGGTAAAAGTTTGAGAACACGCTTCCCCAGAACGCGACATAGTCATCAGTAATGTTGACCTCTCTCAAAACATCATGAATATCCATAACAAATAAACCTATACCACAATAATACGAAAAAATCCCCAAACTTCAAAGGTTTGGGGACAAACTATACAAGAAAGCATAGCGGGGTATTGTCAGTGTGGTGGGATTCGAACCCACATCTCCTGTTACTCGTCCAGGCGTGTCTTCAAGACTTTCCCACTTGCTGGCTCCCTGAAGGTTAATTGCAACTCCCCGTCGTTCGTCCAGTAGTTTGGTACTCCCTTATCCCGTTCAGTCTACACACCGAAATTGTACAATTCAAGTCCCCTATGTGTTCAGGGACCTGGAGGCTCCTGACAGTCTCGAACTGTCCTCTCAGGGTTACAAATCCTGTATAATGACCATCTATACTAAAGAGCCTTAAGCCAAGATTTATTAAGGGAAACCCTGGCGAAAAACCTCGATAGACGTCTGCGTGGCGGCCCCGTTCTACCCGCCCTTTATTTCGGGGTTTAATGTTAGCGCGAACGCTCTTTAATGTCCCGGAGGACAAAAACAATCACGTCCCGGTGCCCTTATTGCCGCCTTACCCCCCGGATGGTTGGATTTTGAAGACTCGCGAGCAGATAATAACGTGCTACTTCTTGTTTTTTAACGACGTGCCATTTCGTCTCCAAGCCCGTACCTGTATATCCTCAAAACGTGCTGCCTATACGGGGCTTACGCCCACCTGGGGTACATCATCACCGAAGTGTGAACGAACCGGGGAGGATAACTTTCATTTGCAACCCGGCTCTTAGCCCGCCAACCGTTTTACCGTGAATGTAATATAAATATACGGATTTTTCCGCAAATCAGCAAATCCTCTCGTAATCGCACCCGGCCTTCCGCAACCTGGCCTCAAGCACGGCGGGGATATTCGGCTCTATCCCAAGCTCCTGGCACCTCTCGTACGCCTCGGTGCCCTCCTGAATGTCCTCGTCAAGCTGGATGAGGATACACTGAAGATTCTTCTTGTCCTCCCTGTTCACCTCCTCGGTAGCCTGGCAGAAACTGCCGCTCCCGGCGAAAAAGTCCATGACGATACCCTCCTTCACGCCGGTTATCCTCAACAGGTACTTCAACATGTTGACCGGCTTCGGCGTGTCAAATATCCCGTCCAGGCCGAGCCGCTTCATGTCCTCGTTGCCCTGCCTTGAGTAGAAGTCCAGGATTGACGGCGCGCTGTCCTCCGCCTCCCACAGGTAATGCATCGCGTAAGGTCTCCCGTCCCTGAAAATCAGCCTGCCGGCGTTATGCAATTCAATGAACTTCGCGTCGCTTGACCAGCCCCTCGTGGGCAAAGGGTCAAGGTGAAGCCCAATCTCCGGAATATCAACGGTCCTCGGTTTTCCCGGTGTTGAGAGGTCGGTGGCGAAGTAAACCGAACCATCATCCTCATTTATGCAATTATAATTCCTTAGCCAACTATATCCGTTATCATTGGCATATTTGGCCAGCTTTTTGCGAAACTCCTGCACGGTTAGACAGCCGTCAGCCATTTCGTGCACTTCAGCAATCACCTCTCTTCCCTCCGGCGTGTCAATCCTCCTCACCTTGAACTCCGGGCACTTCCTCTTGTCCTTCGCGTAGGCCAGGATATACTCATGGACGGTGTTGATATGCTTGCTGTTGCTTCTCTGGGACTGCTTGGTGATGAATGTACCCAGACAGTTCTTCTCACCGAATTCCCTATCACACAGCATTTTAAGATAGGCATACTCGTTATCGTCAATGCTTATGAAGATGACGCCTTCTTCGGTAAGAGACCATTTTGCAAGCATTAATCTGGTCTGCATAAACGACAGCCATTCCTCCCTGGCCTGCTTGTCGTTATAGGACTTCTTCGTCTTCGTGTTGTACGGCGGGTCTATATAGATGACGGAGACCTTCCCGAAGTATTCATCTTGAAACTCCGGGGTGTTCATGATGGACAGATTGTCGCCTATGTATACTTTATGCCTCATAGTCAAACGGTAATTCCCTGTTTTCCTTTATAAGATAAGTCTTGAAGCCGCTCTTGCCCTTGAGGAACTCCCTGATATCTTCCTTGTTCATTGAGACCGGATGAATCTTGAATCCGTACTTGAAGATAAGGTCGTTCATTGAGATTGACTGGGTCCCCGGCCTGATGTGCCCTTTCTCCTGCGCGGCGATGATTTTCCCCTTCATGTCCGGACCGATTGCCGGGTTTTTCCCGTATACGACAAAAAGGAGGTTTCTCAGGGACGACCACACCGCGAGGGCAATCGTGATGTTGTCCTTGCCGAGCTCGTCCGCCTTCTCAAGCGAGGTGTCATTGAATGTGGCGCAGATGTGGTTTGCTGACGCGCTGGACTGTTTCACCTCCAGAAATTCCTCAGCCTCATCTTTCGCGTCCCATCCGTGCTTATCGGTATTGATATTTCCATAACCGAGGACCTGGGCCACCCTCGCGTCCCTGGCCTCGTTGATTACGGTGTCGTTGTCGGTCTTGCCATACTTCTTCTGGATGGCCTCCAACTGCTCAAACACCTTGAATGTCTCTTCCATGAAGGAATCGTTAATCTTCTCAAATTTTCCGTGTAATCCAACGCTATTCATCCTGTAAGTTTTAATGTGTAATGCTATATACCCCCAATATACAAAAATATTTCAAACGACACAACTAATATAACCACTTATTTTCAAGGGCGTAGAACCCGGCTATAATTCCGGCGGTCAAAAGGAGCCACAGGACCCAGAACAACACGGTCGAGCCGTTCAAGTTCTTTTCCCTGGCCTTTATGTACCTCTCCGCCGTTGAACCGTTTATGAAACGGGGGTCCTCGTACCTCCTGTTCATCGCGTTGCCAACCATGACGCCGTCAAACGAGACCGGGGCCGTATAATAGACATACCTGGTGTCGTTCTCAAACATCCTGGTCCTCACCTTTATGATTGTGTCCTTCCTGGTCCTTACACGATATACCTCGTTAAGTTTGAATTCCTTCCCACGAAACATCGCCCTTTCAGCCCTGTAATTCCAGCGCTTCACCTCATCCCAAGAGTGATAGGTCCTGGTATGGGTTGTCGTGTGTCCCTTGCTGTCAGTTGTCGTGTAGGTCTCCGTATGCAATCTATACTCTTCCTTCACCTTCGTTACAGAGGAATAAACACCCGGAAGCTCATCAAGACGGACAGTGTCAATCGCGGACAGCGTTCCGTTCGCCAAGAAGCGCCCGGCATCGGTCCTGCTGATGTAATCAAACCCGTCATCCGTATTGACAACGGCGCTTGAAGCCACGGCAAGGTAACGCTCGGTCGCTTTGGACAGGATGGGCGCGGATAACCAAACGCCGACACCAACCATGACGGCGAGTATCGTAACGCTGGCCAATATTTCCCTTTTCGTGATTTCCATTTCCCATTTAAAAAGAAACCTTTGGCGCGTCAACGGAACTGTTCCCGAACACAAGCCGCTCATATTCCTTCACCTCATAGCCAGCCAGCGACAGAAGCTGCTTGGAAGGGAACTGACGGGTAAACCGATTGTATCTGGTAACCTCGGTATTATACGCCTTTCGGACCTCCACAATCTTGTTCTCGGTAATGGCGAGCTCATTCATCAGGTCCTGGTAGTTCTTCTGGGACTTGAGGTCAGGATAAGCCTCGGCCACGGCGGCAATCATTGCCTTAATCTCGTTGATGTCGGCGTCGGTGCCGGTTGAGCGGACCTTGGCGAGCTCCGTGAGGGTCCTGTACTCATGCTCGTCATAAGCCTTGACACACTCAACAAGATTCGGGATAAGGTCAAAACGCCTCTTTTCCTCGGCTTTGACGGCCGATTCAGCGTTTCCGATAACCTCTTCGTAGGAGATTGCCCGGTTTTCAACACCCTTGACGGTGAAAAGACAGACAAGAACAACGGCGATAATAGCCGAAATCAAAATCAGTGCTTGTTTCATATCTCTAAAATTTTAATCGTTATGGCTATATTACATACAAAAACCGTGCCAAACAAAAAAAATCCCCACCGTAAAACGATGGGGATTTGTGCCCGAGGTGGGATTCGAACCCACACGGACTTCTGTCCAAGGGATTTTAAGTCCCTAGTGTCTCGTACCACTATAGCTTTCGCTACCAACTAGCGTTCAATTGCAGGATGATATTTACCCACCTCTCATGGTTGGTGAAGGAACATACCGCTATATATTTATCCCGTTTACTGCAATTTACATTGTTTGTGGTCTGGACTGTCTCTTGGCCATATTGAAATCTTCGAAGTTGGGCGACTGCTTACTAGCGAAACACAGTCTTTCAGATGCTACCCATTTCAACTTAGGCCCCTCCTGTATCTCGTCTCTACACACATGCGTTGCGGGGATGTCCCGAAAACCAGGCTTTACTGATTCGCACTTGCTCGGTATTGGCATATTCTTATTTTACCTTTTTCAACGACTCCTTTAATCGTCCTACCGCCATATAAGAACTTAGCTTTCACCGAATTAGGGAGGTTTAACATCTTTGGTTTCCCAAAAACGGGGCATATTTACACCCTTTCACCACTCGGGCATTGTAGGGCCGACGGTATTCGAAACCGTGTGATAGGAATGAAAATCCTATATCCTGGACCACTAGATGACAGCCCCATATGTTAAAAAAGTGCTTTTGCTGCATCGCTGCGACTGAGGAACCCCGGCTTTACGGGGATTGCGTTACTATTGGGAATCGCTTCCTTTACATAGTTTTACCCACCTGTTGGCAAGGCGCTTCCGCTGTGGCTTATGGATTATACCCACAATCTCAAGATATACCGGCAACCCGACACTTTGGAACGGTCCTCATATTACATTGGCATACGTACGATATCCAATGCCATTACCCGGTCTCACTTGGCAAGGTCCTACCCTAAAATAGGACAAAAGCACTTTATTACCAGTACTATCCACCTTTCTGATGGCCTAGGTGTCGCGCACATTAAATGCCACACCACCTACAAGAGCGAATCAATCGTACTGGTTTGGACCCCCGGGACGGTTACACTCCGCCTTCTCCCGGTAAAATCCGGGGCCTCATAAACAAAAAGCCTCCGGGGATGGTGACCGCTGTAAGAGTTGAACTTACTCGTGGAGTTCTTAATATCCACTTTGCCTTGCTTAAGGGCGTACCGACTGTCCGGTATTCGGCAAGCAGTCATTGTCAGGAAACGATATCATTGTTTTACTCTTAAACTAACGGGAGAGCCGCTTCCCGTGCCGGACTCGCACTCGGCATCTTCCTTTTTGCATAAAGTATTGAAAAGAACTTGCTGCATGTTTCCTTAAAGGCTCGCAGTGCGTACGGGATTTGGACCCGTGAACTCCACCGTGACAGGGTGGCATGATAACCAACTTCACCAACGCACTATTTAAAAATCCCCCACTATCGCTGGAGGATATCCCACGCTACTTTACCTATAAGTAGTAACTACGAACTCGATAACGGATTAGTCGCCTCCGTCAGGCATTTCGCTAGCCCAGCCTGAGAGCGGGTAAGCAGAATCGAACTGCCCTCCTTAGCTTGGGAAGCTAATGCACTGCCACTGTGCTATACCCGCGATTACGATTTAAGGCTGGCTTCGTGAACCGTTTGTATTCTTACGCCATTTACATTAACGGGGGATTCGTGCGTTTCCCGGTATCCCCACCGCCACGGAATGTCACCACCCGGGTTATACTCATTTGTCCCTTCTCATATAGTCCGGGAAACTCATTACTGAGCCGAGTATATTGAGAGCCATAAGACATTCGCGACTATCCTATGTTGTTACCTGAACGTGCGAATCCGCGAACACACCGCTACCCGGTTGAAACCACCTAAAAAGCGTGTACATCACTCTCATCATCAATGATTACCTTTCAAGTATCTCTTGTGGGCACGGGTAGAATCGAACTACCGCTGCAATCTTGTAAGGGTTGCCGTCTAAACCACTAGCTTACGCGCCCAATTTTACACCCATATTTCCTTCATGTTGTCACTGGCATCCGCGCGGGTGTGTCTTAATTTGCGCGGTACTAACCCATTATTGGCCCTTTCGCAGCCCGTGTGCCCTATATTTTGGTTAATGGCACCGTTCTCACACGATACTCACGATAACTTTTAACCCCGGACCACATTGCACGTTGCCCAAATCCACAATGGTTCTCCCGGGGTGGGAAAGGAAATCGGACAAGACGTGAGTCAGGATGGAATCGAACCACCAACCTCATGCGCATCTAATGTCTTTAGGACAGCGCTCGCTCTTCCGTTTGGAGCTACTGACTCATATTGCCGGGATACGGAGCCTATAGATTGCCCGGCGCACTCCTATTACGCTCTCCGTTAAGCGTCCCAAAGTCCATCCCACTTCCTTGGGCTATCCAGGTGACAATACGTGATGGGTGTTCGCAAACCCACCGGGGATTCTGGACAATTCTATAGCATAGCAAGCGTTTCTCCGACAGATGTTTCCAATCTGAATTAACTAACCGGTTACGGTAACACAATTAAATGGCCTAAATCTCCGGAGGGCCAAATAAAAGGTTCGTTGACTTTGGTGCGGCCTCGCTATTTTTACCGGAGTGATATCATGCTCCGGTGCTATATCTCTATTATACAAATAATTTTTCAAATAAAAAAATCCGCATTGTCAAAGAAGTGACGGCTCCCTGCGGATTTTAAAAGTCCTAATAAATACGCTCTCGTCATGGTGTCCACTATCTCCCCCGTACTCTGGCGGACAAACGCCAGAAAGTCGCAGCAACTCAAACAGGCTCCCTCTTGTACTAAGGCTTACTCTCGCCCTTCCGCCGGGTCTTAACACCATTCCCGGACAGGCTTCAGCCGTTTCCTCACGCATCATCCCCGGTCCTACCGATAAACTGTATAACGGTCTTGCTCACGAGGCCGAGCCGTCCTTAACTGATACGCTAGCGTTAAGGACACTTGGGCAATAACTCCTCCGTTTTTACGGCCAGTTACGCTTTCTTGCCGGAAAGCGGGTCCTTTTACGATAAGACTGAAACGTCCAAAATTCAAATGGGACCTGAAACTTATTACTGCCGTGGTTTACCATACTCAGCCAACCTGCCCACGGAGATGAAAATACGGTACTTAGGACTGGCTTGCCCGTATCCTGTGATTGGGTTTAGTACCTTAATTCCCCGTCATGGGTTTAATCCTGTTCCAATGAACTTTGATTGATGCGGATGCCCGATTCGAACGAGCGTAGAACGGCTTATGAGACCGTGCTGGGACCATCTCCAGTCTAATCCGCAATAAATTTCTTAAATTCTTCCTCAACAAATAAAGGATTATACTTACCCATATCCTTTATAATGTATGGCTTATATCCCATTTTTATTATCTCTTCAATTTTTATTGAATCCCGATTTTGGACTTGTTCTATAGAATGTTTTTCTGTAATTTTTTTATAGTGCCATTTTCCGTTCCACAAAACCGCGGTTTTTGTATCTTCAATTATTACGTCAGCATCCCAACCGTTAAACATTGGAACATTATGTTTTACGTTCTTAAAATGTTTTTCGCATAGTTCACAAAAATATTTTTCGTTTTTTGAACGCCTTTTATTTGCTTGGGACTTTGCTGAGTTTCTGCCAGCGTTTCTTAATTTTTCAATCGTTTCTTGCGGCAAAAACTCCTTTCTATGTTTTTTTATTATTTCACTACACTCTTTACTACATACCACTCTAGTAGTACCTGGAAATAGATGAGAATAATAATACGTTTTTCCGCAAACTTTACATGTTCTTTCCTTCCTTTCTCTGGTATTAGTATCCCTTTTTTGCTCCAAATTTGCTTGTCTGCCTAATGTTTTATAATGTTGTTTTAAAGACTGTTTTATTTTTTCTTTTGTTTCTTCATTCATTACACCTCTCTCGGCATTGTTAAAAGATGCCGCACATGACCGGGAACAAAAAAAACGTTTTGTTTTAGAATCATTATAAACACTTTTTTTGATTTCGAATTCTTTACCACATTTTTCACAATAAACTTTAATTCTAGTTTTTTTACTTTCATAAAAACAATCCATTGAACAAAACTTACATCTACCACGAAGATTGTTTAGTTCGTGTGTGATAAGTTTTTTTTGCACATAAAAAGTTTTTCCGCAGTGCTCGCATTTAAGTGGTAATAAATCACTTGACTTAGATGAATCGTATTCTTCTTGTGTATATAATGCGGTCATAAAATTGCTTTTACTATAAATAGTCTTTTGTTGCGAAAAAGAGACTTGAACCTAAAAAATATTTTGTTCTTAGGTTAGTTTGTTTTGACTCGCAAGATACCAACTTCTTACATCCCGCAATGTTTGTTGTGATAGGAAGAATCGAACTTCCGTTGGCTTACGCCCTACCTTTATGGAGAATAACCTGCCTCTCCTTCTTGATGTTGTCGCCGCGCCGGTATCCCACTCCCGGTCATATCACAATGTCGCAATATTATTATACAAAAACTATGCCAAACCAGCAAATTTTTGTGAAAAATAACCATATTATTGATAATCAGCCGTTTGTCTGATGCCATACTTGTGGAAATATCTCAAAGGTCTCCACTTGTGGCCGTTAACAAAGAAACCCCACTTTATCCTCGGCCGGCCCTCAAACATGAGCGTCCAGGCGCCGCCCTTAGGAATCTTGAGATAGTGCTGGTCCTCGGCCCTGGAAAACCATATTGATTTCCCCATGTGGAAGAAGTTATGCCAGGAGTTGAAGATTCCCTCAACATAGCACTCGCGGGCATTCTTCTTGACAACCGGTTCCCCGTCTTTCCATATCGTCACATCCTCATCTGGAGACAAGTCTGGAACTATGGGTTTCACATTCCAGTAGTGTCCCTTCAGGACTATGCTCAGAAGGTTGGCGCTATGGTCGTGAAAAAACCTGTTGTCGTCGCTTCTCAGCCAGTGATGGATTCTAATGGAATAACCGAAGATGATGAATGTCCACCTTATCAGATACGGGCAATCCTCATATCCGAGCCTCTCCGCCCACCTGACCTGGAATAGCTTGAACGGCCTTGTGTTTGTGCTTCCTTTCATAAATTTTCACATCTTAAATTTTGTCAAGGGTGAAGGACTCGAACCCCCACGATACGCATTGAACGTAGCTACTGCCCGATGCGATACCGCCTTTCGGTCTCCCACATGTCAGTCTCAACGGCGCTCAAACCAAAGGCTATGCGCATTCGCCAATGGGAGCTGTACCGCTGAGACTCGTGGTTGTTTTATCCCGTTAAACTAACCCTCGTTATTCCACATACTAATATACAAAAACTATGCCAAACTGACAAATTTTCGTGAAAATTGTTGCGAGTGGAGGAATCGGACCCCCTCTTGTCCCTTATGATGGAGTTTCGCTTGTAAAATTGCTGTATAATTCCTTGCCGGGAATCGGTGCTTTTTTACCGTGCTACCATTACACTAACTCGCAATATTGAGCCGGCGTCAGGATTTGAACCTGAGACCCACGGGTTACAAGCCAAAAAACAACTGCTGTGCATTTCCGTGACGGGAAACCTGAGATACGTTGCTCTACCTGGCTGAGCTACACCGGCTAATTTATCGGGTACGTAAACGAAATACCCTCAGACTTCCCAATAGTTTACATTTACCGTCTTCAAACTATTATGTGGCTCCTTCACACCTACGAAAAACCGACTTTGTCAACTATCCATGGTATAGTATATAGGCAATTTTTAACGTACTCTTGCCAAAACCGATGGTTCACTTATTACGCCACACCAAAAAGAGCGGGTCTGTTTACTTTGTCGGGGGAGGTGGAATCGGACCACCGCTAACGGCTCCAAATGCATAAAACACTCTGCTGTAAGCCTCCGTTTCTGGACGCGTCTAAAATACGCCGTGCTGCCACTACACTATCCCCCAAGTCACATCATTCCCGGCCTTTTCTCTCCTTCCTCTCCTTAAGGAAGTCCCTCACCGCCAGGTAGCAAAAGTAGTTGAAGGCCACCAGGATAGGCACGGTGATTATGAATATCAGCACCGCGGCCTGGAAATTGACCACAAAGAACGAGCAGTAGATGACTGTGGCGTCCATCAGCAGCGTCAGAAGGATGAAGAGTATCAGCTTCAGCGTGCTCTCGTAGAAATCCTTAAACTTTCCCATCTTTCCTCTCCTTTAGTTTCCTTTTTATCACGGCCACGAAATACTTGCCCACCACCCAGTCGAAGTAGAGGGCCGCAGCGCCGAGGACGACCGTTATCGTCAGCGCCAGCCAGAAGGAGACATCTTTGAAGAGCACGATGGCGAAAAACACCGTGAGGATGTTGAACGCCGCCAAGCCCCATGTCCCCAGAAACACCAATAATTTATCTCCCATGTCCCTGTCTTGTTATGAGTTATTGTTCTGTCATAAATATTCTCTTGGAGTGGGTAATCGGAATCGAACCGACATCTCCAGCTTGGAAGGCTGAAGCACTAACCGTTGTGCTATACCCACATAATGGCCTTTTATGGACAATATCCCCAGAGGCCTAACTGTGCCAACCTACGATTTGGGCCGCGTATTTGACTTTCCGTCAGGGATAGCGGCATCTTCGTTCCCGCCGCGGACGGGCTAATACGGTGATAATAGTGGGATTCGAACCCACATCTTTTATTCCTACCCGTACTAACACGCTACGTATCATGACTTTCCGGGCGTATCCATATTTGCACTACCGTTATGCTACATTACCCACAAGTTTATCCTGGAATCCACCAAGACGCATTGTTGCGGTTCAACGGTTTAGTTAAACTCACTTGCTTTTACCATGCTTTTACGGATAAACATTAACCGTATTGAGACCTATGTTCCCACTATTTTATAAGTCCACCATAGGCAATGAACTAACCTTCTTTACGGCGAGGTGCGACGCTGGTTCCTTTGCGTGGCAGCATTATATTCCGTATTACTGGCGGTTTTGGTATCGCACAGTTCCGCCCTACTGCGTCCGACTTTCACGGAAGCCTTACTATCGCGAATAAGTTAACTAAGGCCCATCATCAAGGTGACTTGTGGCGCGGCACGTCTGCTCTCTCTCTACCACAATGCGCTTGATTTATACAACTGAGACCTGCGCAGTAAATTATGTGTCAGTCTTTTCGTCGGTTGTGCTGACTTTCCCCACCACTAAGCCCTGCCAAGGCATAGGTTAGTTTAACACATGGCAATTGTGCACATAATCGTCTCAACTATAACACACCCCTTTTTGGCATCCAGCAGCTCACGGAGTCGAACCGTTTGCCTTGGGTATTCGAAACACCGCCCAAGAGGACCCTACTACCGTTCGGGATTACTATAAATCTCTATAAAATTCTAAAAATGTATCAACCTTTTCTTTCATTCTGGTTTTCCCAATTTCCGAGTTTATTGAGTTCCATTTCACTCTATAAATTACGTAACCATTTTCTGTCAAAAAAGCATCCCTCTCTGCGTCGTGTTCTTTTCTATCTTTATGTTGCTTTCCATCTATTTCAAGGTCTATCTTTTTCCCATTTTTCTCAATAAAAAAATCCAAAAAATATCGCTTGGTTGAAAAATCTTCACGCACAAACGGGATGGAATTATTGTTAAGCACATCTTCCCAGAACAACTCCGCATATGACTTTATGTTTCTTGTTTTCCAACCAGAGAAGGTTCCGTTTTCAATGCGTTCAAAAACTTTTTCCCTTATTTTACTTTTTGTTTCATCATTAGTTTGAGCGCATTTGGCTGAACAAAACCTGGTATTTAACTTTTTTGAAAAGAAAATTTTCCCGCACGTCTCGCAAACAAATGTATGTTTTTCCTCATAACCATTTTTGTGCCATCCAGTATTCCTTGGAGACTCTTTGTAATATCCTCTAACAGAATTAGATATTTTTTCCTTTGTCTCTTTGCTTACAATCCGTTTTGAATTATTATATTTTGCGGCACATGAAGAATTACAAAACTTTTTCCCCGCCGGTATTTCTTTCCCACATTGAAGACAAAAGTGTTTATTGTTCTCGGCTAACTTTGAAACAATATCAAGCCCATAAACATCAAAACAATAATCAACTATCTCTTTTTTTACTCTTCCATTAGTATAGTTGATGCCTTTTAAAATCCTGGCACATTCAACCATTGTTTTTGCGTTCTCTAAGAGATGCAGTTCTTTTTCGTTCATTTCCTCTTTCTTTTTATATAAATAGTCAGAAAGTCCAAAAAATACGGCTTGAATCTAAAAAATCTTATGGTCGGGGTGACAGAACTCGAATCTGCGGCCTGAGCATCCCAAATGCCCCGCGCTACCAACTGCGCCACACCCCGATAATGCCAGTCTCTGTTTGTTTTAGGTGAAGGCTGGCAAAATCTCTTTTTTCCATAGGCGCCCTTGTTCTAGAATTGGACACCAGCCAGGACTCCGGCCATTTCAGACTCAGGCGGGCGCGATAGTAGCATCCCGTATGAGGAACCTCGTCTTTACGAAGAAAAGTTAAACTACACAACCCACAAATTGGGCCCCTTCTACTTCCGAACCGCTTTCGCCTCACGCCCCGGAATTCCACGTGCTGGTTGCCTTGCGAGGATAACCAACCCACCACCTCGTTTAACTTAAAATCTACGGGAAACATTTTCAACTTGGCAAGGAGGGGATTCGAACCCCTAAGTTTTGGACAACCTACTGCCCTCTACACCGTTTTTCTCCATGAGTAGGAATATTGGATAAGAACAGTCGCGTTTACCTATTTCGCCACCCCGTCTGAGTTTCCAAAGTTGCTGTTAGTTTCCCTTATTTTTAATCTTCTGGTTTTTCAATTGATACTATCGCTGACGGCGAAATCGGCTCATAAGTGAACACACCTTTTTGCCATCGCGGGTCAACAAAAAAAGAAACCTTATTGTCTATATACTCCGGGTTAACCGTAATTAAAACCGGTTCTCCGCCAGTCCTTGACACGGCCACACTACCCCAGCTTCTTATATCAAACTCGCTTGGCTTTTCTATAAAGAAATATACCCTGTTCGCCTCTTCTGGCTGCGTTCTTAACTCCGGATTCGTGATAAGGTATTGCGCATTTGACTTAGGTATAAACCCCTGTTTCTTAATTTTTTCCGCAATTTTTGAAGATGTTATGTGATACAGGTATTTATCACCACCTTTTTTTAATATATCGGTGGCACTATACCTATCACCGAACTTTTTTTCATAAACCAAAGTCATCAGTCCTTTATATGCCTCACCCTCTTCGGCCAAAAACCAACCATATTTGAGCATATGGTTATTTATCATATCAAATAACTCGGTTTTGCCGGGCTCAAGAACGATGATTATTTTTTCGTCTGGTTCCTTGTGGTTTTTTATTTTGATACGACCATTTCCTCCATAACCATTACTGGCCCCGCTTAAATTAAATAATTGAGCCATTGCAACAACCACTGATTCGGTTGGATATGTTTTAATTAACCCTTCTTTAATGGTTATTGGATAATGCCTGTGATACGTATCCAAAACAGACGTTCCGGGCGTCTCCATGTAGTCATCTTTGATGGAGTGAAGTTTCTGAATTATTTCGTGTAATTCCATAAAATACTGATTATCAATTATTTGTGGAGCTGGGCGGAGTCGAACCGCCGTCTTCAGTTACTGCAATACGTTTTCTACATGCTTATCTTGCTTGTTGAATCCAGTGGGCTGCCAAACAAGCGAAACCATTCCCACCTTCTTGAATCCTGTCTTCCAGACCACTTTGTTTGAATCTACACCCCCGTTGGAACGGATAACAAAGAAAACCATTCCGAGGATGTTCGTCCCGGCCCTGCCTTGGAGCCGATGGATTAAGCTAACCCACTTGGTGAATTAGGCAGCGAAAGAATACGCATAAGCGTCAACTATTGTTTTGAAGTTCTGTTTAAAGTGGCTTCCTCCAATCCACTGCATGCTTACGGACCTCATGTATCTGAATCAAAACCAGAACAGCCCCATAAAAATAATAGTCTTACACAACCCGCTTCCTACATCGGTTCTCTATCTTCAGCCGGGTCCCTTTGGTTTGGTGCCAGACTCCGATAAGGGCACATAACCATCCACTAATTCATCCAAACGTCCTCAGACTATTTGTGGACTCTACGGGAATCGAACCCGTACCTGAGGCTTGCGGAGCCTCTATGCTAGCCGTTATCATTAAGAGCCCTTAAACAAAACCCCCGGAGCGACTCTCGGTCCGGTCCATACGGATTACCTCCCGGACTCTCCGCCCCACTTCCCCAAGTCTTATTGGCCCTTATTCCCTGGGTTATAGGGACTTCACCAAGTGTGCAGCGGCTTTTACTTGCGCGCAATCCCGGCCTGCACGCGAATGGCGAGTCTTCGCAAGGAGTGTTCACTCCTGAGTGCCCTTTGCTCCGAGGGTTTTGTTATAACTAATTGATTATCAATGCGGAAGAGGCCGGATTCGAACCGACGGCCCGCTATCAGCGAACGGCGGTTTTCAAGACCGCTGGAATAAACCACTCTCCCACTCTTCCTTTTATAAAAAGTTACGGTGAGGACTACAGAGTTTATTTCAGTCTGTTTCCAGCCTCTTGAGTACCCCACCTTTACAAGTGACGCATCTTACAGAATTGAACTGAACACCACCATAACTTAAATTAACGGGAAACGGTTGTTGTTTTCAAAAGCCAAAAATTTGAATGTTTAACGTGAAACTTGCTGTGTGTTTCCCTATGTGGGGATGGCGGGACTCGAACCCGCACGTCGTAAGACACATGTGCCTCATACATGCTTGTATACCAAATTTCAACACATCCCCATAATGTCTGCCTCTTATCCTTTTCGGTCACCCTTAATAAGTGTTGGACAGACTGAACATCTCCCTAGTATGCTGAGAGTTGGATTCGAACCAACAGTCATATCCTAAAATATGCAGGCTACTCACCTGAACCGGATATTATCCTACGAGTCTACCAATTCGCACCATCTCAGCCTTCGAGACCATATTTTACCCGGTTGGTTAGACCGGTCCGACTTGTCAATGAACTTGCTTTATTAATATACAAAAACCGTGCCAGAAAAACAAAGTTTTGCATAAAAATCTTGTCGCGTGGGCCAGAATCGAACTGGCGACCTGCAGGATATGAATCTGCCGCTCTAAAACCGTCTGAGCTACCACGCGTCACGCTCACTTCCCGAAAACACCCGCGAGCTTCTCCTTAATCCTCTTCAAATCATCTTCAATTTCCTGAATCAAATCGCAATCGGCATCTTCTTTGTTAATCTCCGTAAGAGCTTTTTCTATTCCAATGATTTCACCCCTAAACACTTCCAAGGTATAAGGGTCGTCTTCCGCATCTTTTGTATGCTTCAGTTGTTCAATGTGTTTCTCAATGTCTATGAAACACGCCCTCATTTTGTGCAACTCGTGATGCTTGGCCTCTTTATAGGTCACATAGCAGCCAAGCACCATCAACGCTATAAACAATAAAAATATCCAAAACATAATCATTTAATTTTTAAATAGTTAGCAGGGTGAGGAGGATTCGAACCCCCGAGGAAGTTACTCCCGCTGGTTTTGGAGACCAGTGCCATCAACCACTCGGCCATCACCCTGTATTTAAAAAGAGGTTAGAAAGGATTTACTTTCATCTTAAGACTTATGCCAAATGTGCTCACTAATACTTACACCATAACCTCAATATTTTTCCGGGAAACTGTTTTTATTTATCTTCTCGCCTTATAGTCGGCCATCGTGGTTGAAAGCGGGCACAGGGTCTTCCACCTGCACTCAAACCCCTCTGACTCAACCCATCCCTTGGCCGCGTTGAAGGCGACATTGGACCCCGCGTCCTCGTCCGGACTGATGTCAATGTCAATATACTTGACAAAGATGCCGGAATCCCTCATTAACTTTGCCACGTCAAGAGAAGCCATTGTCTCGTCCATCATTCTGTCAAAAATCTCCGACTTCTTGTACCTCCTGCTTCTCCAAGTTCTGGAAATAACGTGCGCGCCATGGCCGTGCTCACCGTCCCCACTGTCGTAGAGGGCGACAATCGTGGCGAAACAAGTATGCCCGCCGTGGCACTGGGAGTCCGTGCTAACCATAATCTGGATATTGCGGTGCGAATGACAGTAATTTCCCACATAAGTCACCAGGTCTATTTTCTCCCCGTTAAATTTCCTAAACTCCATGCCTCATACTTCTTAACTTTTATAAATAACTCTTAACCCGCGGAAGACTGAGGTGCCGGCCCCCACACCTTTCAGTGCGCTTCGCTTTCAAGACGAGCCCCAAGGCCGCTCAGGTTAATCTTCCAACTTGCGGATAGCGGAGGTCCCGGCCCCCACACCTTTCAGTGCGTTCCGCTTTCGAGACGGTCTTGGGCACCCACCCAATTCACTATCCGTGTGGCGGAGAGCAGTGTACTCGAAACACAGCCAACTAAATGACCAACTCGCTTTCCAGACGGTTCCCAGACCCTGCCAGGTTTACTCTCCAAGTTATTTGCGGAGAGCAGTGTACTCGAAACACAGCCCTAATGGACCAGCACGCTTAGCAGGCGGCTACCGGAACCCTGCCGGTTTTACTCTCCATGGTTGGGATATTTAGATTCGAACTAAAATAACAACTTTCAGAGAGTTGCATGTTACCATTACATCATACCCCAATATTTACAGGAAACATTTGTTCAGAATGTTAGATTAAAAGTCTAGTCCTTGAAAACTTGCTGTATGTTTCCTTGAGCGGGTAGTCGGAATTGAACCGGCGTCCTCAGCATGGCAAGCTGACGCACTACCACTGTGCTATACCCGCGAAATAAAGCCGGAACTCAGGACGTGGTCTTTGTAAGCTTTGCCACGTCAGCTTAAACACGCTTACATGTCTAGTGCGTCTTCCTTTCAGCACTTCCGGCTTTGTCGGGAAGAGGCGACTCGAACGCCCGACCCCCACGTCCCGAACGTGGTGCGCTACCAACTGCGCTACTTCCCGTTACTTTTCTTTTTCAATCCTGTCAATGAACTCCAGGGGCGATTCTCCCGGCCCAAGGGTATAAATCTTGTCAAAACCGTTCTCATCGGTAATCATCGACTCCGAAGGTCTGATACTACCCTTGTACTTCCCATAGTTGGATGTTTCAAAAGCCTTCGTGGCCGGATTATAGTCGCCCCAGAACGTTCTCTCATCCCCATCAATCGGCTCAACAAAGTATGTCTTGCCCGTCTTCTGGGATTTGACGATGAATCTGCCCGTTTCGTCCCTGTTAAACAAAAATCTTTTCGTAAAGTCTTTATCCATTGATATCATCTTTTAGTGTTTTCTTCTTCCTATGAAACCTTTTTGAGTTTTTATTCAAACTCCCGTTAGTGTTTGTAAGAGAATGGCAGTTTGGACACAAAAGTTGCAAATTGTCAATTCTGTTGTTTGTGCAATCCCCGTCTATATGATGTATTTCAAGTGGCACGGTATTTGAAAATTCGTTTTTCTTTCCCCACCCACAACATTCACAACAATTATTATGTTTTTCAAACAAATAATCTCTGACGAATCTAGGAACTTGTGAAACTCCTCTTACAAAATTTTCACCGTTTACAAACCTTTCAACAAGGTACTTATTTTTGCAAACATTCGAACAAAATTCTTTCCTTTTGGTTTCTTTGCCGCAATAAAGGCAATGATTTTCGTGCAGCTCTTTATATTCTTCTACATCATTAAACTCATTAAGCCCCAGATTCGCTCTCACAGAATTTGAAATCTTTAATTTGGTTTCTTCTGAATGTGGGCCTCTTTTTAAGTTATTATAAGAAGCTGCACATGACGAGGAACAAAATAAGTTGTGCCTTTTTTTGTATGGTAAGACAGAACCGCAATACAAACATTTTTTTGGAGCACGATTGTAGTTTTCTTCGTTTGTACATACAAAATAGTCTTCCGCTTCATCGCCAAGAATATTTTCAAGTTTTTTTAAAAATCTTCTTCCGTTTCCGTTGTCCTTATAGCCAAAAAACTCTATTATCTCTTTTTTCGTTTTACATTTGCTAAAAGCGTTTCTTATTTCACTAAGCGTAATATCTTCAATTTTCATATCTTTACCCTTTAACAATAAATAGTTTGTTGGGGGCGAAAAAAACAACTTGAACTATAAAACTTTTAGGGGGAAAACCCAGATTCGAACTGAGACCCGATGAACCACAATCATATATGCTACCTTTACACCATAATCCCCATAGTATTTCAAAGAACTCAGCCACTAGCCTCTCGTCCAACTGTCACGCGGGCACGACCCGAATCGAACGGGTGCCTTCAGAGCTTCAATCTGACGCGCAAATAACAACCACCTACGCTACATGCCCATTATTTTCGCGGACCGGGGCGGATTCGAACCACCAACGCTTGCCTCTTCAGGGCAACGCTCTACCATTGGAGCTACCGGTCCATAATTGCCAGGCGAAGCTAACCTGGCCCCAGAACTACCCAGTGATTCGTTCTGGTGTGTGAGCGTCATCTATCACTGTATAACCGCTCACGCTTAAAGCTTGCTTTGTAGCCCGGGAGGGATTCGAACCCTCACTACACAGAGCTTGAATCTGTTGCCATCTTCCGATTGGGCTACCGGGCCATTTGTACCCTTGGTGAGATTCGAACTCACACTGTATAGGTCCTTAACCTATTGCCGGCTTCCAGTTGGGCTACAAGGGCGTATTTTTGGTGCCTCCGGCGGGATTCGAACCCAGCACTGAACAGGGTTTAAACCTGATGCCATCTTCCAGTTGGGCTACGGAGGCGTTTAACAGGCTCGTCGGCGTATCCGTTACTTTCAGGCTTTCAGCTAAATAGCGTTCTGCGACGTCTGACAGGGCTTTGTTTAACCTAGCGCCATCCTCCGATTTAAAGAATCCCGAACCAACGCGGATTCTACCTGTTTGTACCCCCGGTGGGATTCGAACCCACACGTAAATACGGTCTGAACGTAAAGCCTCTTCCAGTTGGGCTACGAGGGTATATATTTGAGCTCCCAGCCGGATTCGAACCAGCACCTAAACTTTACAAGGGTCTCGTGCTCAGCCGTTGACACCATGGGAGCGTTTCTTTTGGCGGGGAGTGGCAGATTCGAACTGCCGTACCCGGATTAACGGTCCGGAGTCTTAGACCACTGGACGAACTCCCCAAATTGTCGGGAAGACAGGATTCGAACCTGCATCCCCCTGGCTCCCAGCCAGGCCGCTTAAAAAAACCGTTAGCGTACTTCCCGATATATTTCTGAGCCCCCTGCCGGAATCGAACCAGCATCTAAGCGTTACGAATGCCTTGTAATGACCTTTATACTAAGGGGGCATTTATGTTTTGTGGACCCGAAGAGAATCGAACTCTCCACACGTTCCTTGCAAGGGAACATCGCCAGCCTTGGTACATGCAAGCCCATATTGTGGGAGAGGTGAGATTCGAACTCACTTACTGCGAGGCCAATACGGATATTTGTTGAAGCAGGTTGGTTTTACAGACCAGTTCCGTTACTCTCCCATAACTTGTACTCCTATCGGGAGTCGAACCCGAATCCCCGGACTGAGAATCCGGTCGCCTGAGCCATTAGCAGATAGGAGCATATTTCAAAGAACCTCGCTTGTGGAGGATGAATCGAACATCCGTTTCCATGTGTCTTTCGACTAGGCGTCCTGCACCACTAGACGACCCACAAGTTTTGACAGTTTTTGGCATGTCACTGACAAACCGACAGGTACTGGGAACGGGATTCGGACCCGTGTCACATGCTTGAAAGGCACATCGCCTGGACCGCTAGCAGATATCCCAGCATAATTTTTTGCGGAGATAACGGGATTCGAACCCGTACCACACGGCGTGACAAGCCGGTATTGTGAGCCATTCAACCATACCTCCATCATGTGACCCCTGCGAGGCTCGAACTCGCGACCCCGACATTAGAACCGTTAACGGGACTTGCACCCGTGCCTCACCTGTTTCCCAAGTGTTTTCCACTGCTCGAATTCTAACGGTTTGGTTCGTTACGGTGAACCACCCCTTATAAAGTGTCGTGCTCTACCAGCTGAGCTAAGAGGCCTTCCATATTTTTTCAAAGAACTTTTGTCGGGACAGAAAGATTCGAACTTTCATTGCTACTGTATCAGAGTAGTATCCTCACACCGTTTAGATGATGTCCCGATATATTTCAAACAACTATAAGTCAAACTCTTCGTTTTCTTGGTCATATTCACTGTAAAAGTCCCTAAGAGCTTTTGTCGCGTCCATAAGTTCCTTCGCTGTGTGTGTCTCTGAATCTGTAATGACCACAATGTAATTCTTCACTAATTCAGTATATTTCTCAATCTCTTCACCGGTTGGACTTTCAATGTAGTAAAAATCATCTCCCTTTGAGATAGACCAGTCCCCATTGTGTTCAACGAGCTGCCCGAACGTTTTTCTCCCGCAAGGAAACCCGTAAAAAGTTCGGTTCGCCCATTCACCGGTCTCAACCCATCCAAGGTTCTTTATAAAATCAAGTTTTTCCCTATAATTCATAATACTTAAATTTTAGTTTTGTGACCCCGCCCGGACTTGAACCGAGAATCCCCTGCTTAAGAGGCAGATGCTTTACCATTCAGCTACGAGGCCGTTGTGCTCCCGAGGGGAATCGAACCCCTACCCGAAGATTAAAAGTCTCCTTGACTACCATTATCCTACGAGAGCTTTACCGGAACACTATGACTGGCTTAATTTATTACCTGTAACCAACCTGGCTCCTATGCTTGGCTCTCGCAATGGTCAAGAGAGCCAAAATCACCGCTTATGTTTTCGTTTAATCTCTTTCATAATCTTTTCTCATCGTTTCCTATCTATATTACAAATACCGTGCCAAACTTTAAGCCTTGACAAAATATTTTGAGCCCAGAGCCGGATTCGAACCGGCGCGTGTCAGTTTTGCAGACTGATATGTTACCACTTCACCATCTGGGCATATTTGTACCCCCGGAGGAACTCGAATCCCCAAACCTTTTCGTTCGTAGCGAAATGCTCTTCCAGTTGAGCTACGAGGGCGTCTCTTTGTGGTCCCGACGCGAATCGAACGCGTGTCACAGGAATCGGAATCCTGCGTTTTTCCGCTAAACTACGGGACCGTCGTGGATATGTCAGGATTTGAACCTGAAAAGACACATTTCTCGGGTGTCCGTACTCCGTAGGGGCTCTCGCCGTGCATTCCTTCGCGTCGCATATCCATTTTGAGCCCCCGGCCGGAATCGAACCGACACCTTTGCCATACCGAGGCAATGTACTCAGCCGTTAAATACTACGGGGGCGTATATCTCCGTTTTTTACGTTACCATACAATAAGGGCGGCAAGATACCAATCCCACCGCCCATATGGCATGTATTATTAGTATCTTTGTCTAGTCGCTTGAATCAACCTCATGATGTACGGTGCATACAAGTTCACCATTATCATCAACAAGCTCGTTATCGCTCCAATTATACCCGCGCATGCTTTCGCCATAGGAAGCCGCTCTTCGCCTGTCTTTAAGAGGGCGCGCGTTGGTCTTCGCCTTTAGCCGCTTGAACTCTCTCATCTGTTTGTCATAGTCGGCTCTGCCCTCCGGTGTCGCGGTGGCATTTTCGCAGAAATGGAAGTGCGGCACGGAATCATGCCTCTTATCGAACTCCGCGTCAAGCCTTGACCTGAGCTCACGGAAATCGGCTCCCCTCTCCTTGAAGAAAGGTCCCGCCTCACGGTTGTACCCGTCGTTCTTGCTGGTGAACTCCCTCAAATCATCAATCGCCTCCAGAATCTCCACATAAGACATCTGTTCAGGGTCCGCGGTGCCGTATTTCTCCATGAATTCCGCGAGAGCGCCCTCAATCTCGCCCCTTCTCGCAGCGGCCTTCTCGTAATCCCCGGTGTACTCATCATACTCACCCCTGTACATTGACTCAAGAGCCGGCACAAGATATCGCTGGATATCAGCGTCCCTCTCTTCAGGTGTCATGCTGGCGTATTCGTCAATAATGTCCCAATCATACCTCTTGGTCGCGGCTTTCTTGGCGTTTACATAAAGTTGGACCTCTTCCCCGCCGGAATAGATGGCTTTGTCAATCTTGCCGTTTTTACCCATACCGACATTGTTTCTGAAAGCGGTCTGGAAGCCGCTTAGACCAACGTTCCTCTTGGCCGCCCACGCCTTCAGCTTTTCAACCTTCGCGATGACCTTCTCCATGCCAAACTTGAAATCCTCAATGTCCTCAAGGATTGACTCGTTCATCCTGGCATCATCAAAAGCCGCTTTCTCACCATTGTCTTTCCACCACTGTGGTGTCTGGCGGATTTTCCAAACCGAGTCGTCTGTCGGGTACGGACGATACCTGTCTGTCTGTCTGCCCTGTCTCAAATCATACATAGGGCCATCATTCTCACGATAAATTCCATAGTGAGAATGCCCACGAGACGGGTGCCATCCCTCGTTAAGTGACTTGGCCGCCAACGTTCTTTTGACGGCCTCATTCACCATCAGCTTAATATCGTTGCTTGTGAGCTTTATAGTACTCATAGTCATAACCCATTTTACTTCTATAAATACTTTCCAAACGTAAAAAACATTATTTCAAAGAACTTAATTTGTTGTTGAAGCGTGGAGGCTCGAACTCCAAACCCTCAGAACCAAAATCTGATGCTCTACCAGTTGCGCTACGCTTCAATATCATGTGCCCCGGCCAGGATTCCAACCTGGAACTTACTGATTAGAAATCAGTTACTCTTGCTTTTGAGTTACCAGGGCTCTTTCAAACAACTCTGTACCCGGGGGGAGACTCCAACTCCCAACCTTAGGTTTAGGAAACCTACGCTCTTGCGGTTGAGCTACCTGGGCATCATCACATCTTAACTGCAAATACCGTGCCAAACTTGAGTTGTGGGTATTAAAAAACCTCCGAATCCTTGGTTTTTCCTTTTTTCCGGAGCCTTTAGATTGGAGGTGAAGTTAAGATGTATGTTGTGGTTAAAAACCTATGTGCGCCTTTGTCTTCCGCATATCGCGCCATTCTCACTTCTGCCTCCCGCTCCGGGTGTCTCATACCATTCACTGGCTTTCTGGCAACCAATAAACATGGCATCACCGGCCAATCCGAGTCTGGTTGAGTCGGACGGGCGGAACGCCTTGATTGAATTATGTTGCATATGTGCCATTGAACGCATGATTTTATTTTTGTACACCATAAATATACACAAAAAAACGAAAAAACAAAAGATTTTTCTAAAAAACCACAACTTTTTTTCTTAGGACCTCTTCTTCCCCTTCTTCTGGGCCGCCTTCTCAGCCCTCTCCTGGGCCTTCTTCTCCGCCATCTGGGCCAGCGTGTAGTGGGCGAGGAGCGCCGCGTCTATCGAGGCCTTCCCGTACTTCTCGTAGCAGCCCACCGGTATGCTGAGGGTCGGGACACCGATTATAATCTTGTCCTTCTCGCTGTCATACGCTATCTCGTCCATCGCCAGGCGCAGCCACATGTACCGCGCGTTGAGCCCGTTCTCGTCGGGGCCCTCCGGGACGAGGTCAAACATCTCGCCGTTCACGAGGATGAGTATGAGGTTTTCCCTCGAGCTGAGGTACTCCGCGTACTCGTTCGCCCTCACGACCTTTACCGCCTGCTTGAGGTTCACGACGTCAAGCACCTCAAAATCAATACCATAACTCGCGAGACCGAGCTCGTCCGCGATTTCGTCAACCATCCTAACGATGCTCTCGTCCGCCTTAAAAAACTTCGCCATAATCAGTTAAATGTTTTGTTAATATTATTGTTTATCTCTTCTTTCAGTCTTTTCAAATCAAACATGGTCGGCCTTCCAAATTTCTTTATCTCGCCCTCATGGGTCAGCAGGACATGTCCTATCTTCAATTTAAGCCTCTTGTAAGCGTTTTTAGCCCTTTTCAAAATCCTCCCGTAATCAAGGCCGTATTCCCTATATGGTTTAATTGCCGGAATGAACGAATCCTTTTTCCTCACGTACTCTTTTAGGAGAAAATCAAACAAGTCAAGCATGTCCTTCGCATAAGATGAATTGTACGCTTCCTCTATATCCGATGAGAAATATTTGTTCGCCAACCCAATTTCAAGACCCTGTATGACTGCATCCTGCTCCGCCTCGTCACAAAAATAAAGGAGATGGGCCAGATGCCTTTCGTATTTGTCGGAAGAGGACGTGTAGTTTTGCAGAAGCGACGTCGTATCCTTGACTGTCACGCCCTTCAACTTTTGCTGGTATACGTGGGACAATTCATGGGCTATTGCATCGGCGGCTTTAAGTGCTGGGCTCCCATTGACGAAAAACAAGGTAAGGACGACAGTATCCGCCCCCTCAACATAATGGTTCACTTCTTTGACGTTCTCTGACTCTATGTAGCAATCCGTTTGGGACTTTCCGTTGTATACCTCACACTCAAAATTGACCGGTATTCCAAACACATCCCTTTTAAAGCTGATTCTTTGCTTTTTCTTTCCGTCAAGCCTACTGACAATATCATCCAGCACATTCATTGCCTCGCCCTGGACCAATGCGTTAACCGAGCGGGCCTCTTTAAGGAGATTTTTTCCGGAATTCTTTTTAAGACTTGGTGCTCCGGCTTTTTCCTTTATTTTTCTAATGTTCAGCATTAAATTGTTATGTATTGTATTAGAAAAATACAAACAATTCCCGAGAAAAACAACATGGAAGAGAAAATAATCAGCGAAAAGGAACGACTAAGAAGAGAAAGGCTTGCCGAAAGGAGGAAAGCTGGTTACCGCGCGTACATTGAGCGGAAGCACCTGGAGATGGCCGAGCGCGAGGAGCGGAAGAAAAGGGAGCGGGAGGAGAAAAAAAAGGAAAAAATTGAGAAAACTTTCCGTAAAAAAAGGAAAGTCGGGCGCCCGAAGAGGAGGGGGCCGAAGAGGAAGAGGAGATACGTCTCCAAAAAGCCGAGGATTGACAGGCGGACGCTGAACATATATGACTATAAGGTGGTGTCGTGCCACAACGGGAGACAGGACGGGTATATCGGCGCGTATGTCAAGGTGGAGGACGCCTATGAGGCTGTCGGGAGGCTCCTGGAGGAGAGCGAGAAAGTGATATTCCCGGCCCGCGTGCGGATTACGGACACAATCATAGACTCAAGGGACGAGTACCTGATACTTCAGAAGGACAGGACCGGCGACAAGGAGGCCCCGCTGCTGAGGAACGAGTACGGGAAGCTCGTCAGGCAGGAGACGAACTCCGACACGTGGGTAATCCTGGACAAGTTCAGGTACGACGTTGAGGAGACGTTCTGGGTGTATGGGTATGACCCGGTAAGGGGAAGGAAGACCTTTGAGTGGATATACTATAATATAATAATAGGTAACATTGAGACCTCCTACGACATCAAGAGGGTGATGCTGTACAAGAACAAGATTGTGGTGAAGGACGACGCCGGGAACCTCGATATCGTGTTCTGCAAGACGGTGGGTGACGCCATCAGGTTCTATAACTTATTGAGTGAGTGGGTTTTAGAAAAGAAGATGAAAAAACATATCCTCATGCTCGGGGACTATAGCGGCATCGGGGACAAAAGACGCGCGCTTGAAAAGGAACTTGTTGAGAGGACCGGCTGGACAATACGGAAGATACAGATGCGCACAAGCAAGAAATGCAAACTTTAAGAGACGGGAGGGATTTTTTTTCCTCCCGTTCACTATTTATAAACGATATTAATCGAAAAATGGGAGAGTCTTCCCGCCCGGCGTTCCATAACGCGTTAAGAAGGGCTTCTATAGCCAGAAAAAGAATTATAATATAAAACCATTAAAAAAATCTAAAATGGCTACTAGAAAAGTACTTATTAATCGCCACACCTCAGGTAGTACAGCCCCGAAACCGGCTGAGATGTACCTTGGTGAAATAGCTGTTGCTCACGAAACCGGTAAAGAAACCCTGTTTACAAAGAACAACGCTGGGGATATGGTCCCGTTCATTTCATGCGCGCAGACCATCTCAATTGTCAGCGGAATGATTGAGTCCGTTGACGTAGTTTACAATGTTGTAAAGAAAACTGGCGAGCCTTACATTAACGTTGAGACCGGCGGAACCGACCATCAAAAGGTTTTCACCCTCAGCACAAGCGGTGTCGCGAGTGAGACCAACCTTAACGCGTTGAGCTCCGCCACTGTGAGCAATTTCCAGAATATGACAAATATTCTGTCCGCTCTCACTGACGTTGTCGTCACCGGTATTTCTGGTGATGATATTATTAACGCAACACTGAGTGACCCTAGTACAGGAAGTTCAAACACCTATACCCTTACCCATAAGCAGGCTCTCGCCACCGATGGTTTCAAGAAGCTTACAACCGATGCTTATGGTCATGTAACTGCAGCTGCTGATGTCACTACCGAAGATATCCAGGCCCTCGGCTTCAAGACCAGCGCACAGACTGGCGCAGACCTTGATGCTCTTTCCGCGAGCGTTGTGACAAACAAGACCAACATTGAGGCTCTTTCCGCTGGCACACAACATGACATTGAGACCCTCTCAGGCAACGTAGTTGAGTATGTGAAGGTTGTCTCCGGTAACATTGAGACCGTTATCAACGAGCTCTCAGCCGGAACAAAGCAGCTCTCAGCTGACACGCATAACAAGATTGAAAGCGTTTACGGCTCAGCTACCACCTATGCCGATGACGCTATCGCTGCCGCTATCGATGCCCTTGATTCCAACACAGCAACCACCGATAACAGACACTATGTTACCGCTATCACAATTGAAAATGGAGAGATTACTTCCATCGGAGAGGGTACCGACCCTAAGCTTTCAGTTGAATCAGCTGGTACAGGTAACGTTGTATCAAGCATCGCTGTTGACGACCACAAGATTACCTATCAGACTGTAAGTGTCGCGACAAGTGAACAGATTAATGCGCTTTCAGCCTCCGTTATCAACCTTTCTGCTGTTACCGGAGAATTCTCTGGCGCTACCGATGCCAAGTTCACTGAGCTTTCTGGGGCAACCAAGGCTATCTCTGGCTATGCTCACGACGAGATTGCAGCTCTTTCTGCTGGCACAATCCAACTCTCAGCTGACACAAAGGCTGCGATTGAGCAGCTTTCCGCGGGCACAATCATGGTTTCAGGGTATGCCCACGGTGAGATTGCCCAGCTTTCAGGCGCCGTCCAGGCTAACGAGGCCGACATTGACAACCTCTCAGCCGCGACCCTTGCGCTTTCTGCTGTAACTCTTACCGGTGTTTCCCTTAACAACACCCCTCTTACTGTTACTGACCACGTTGTAAGCGTTCCTGTTGCCGATGATAAGAGTGACATCGCTGGTGCTACAGCTACCGGTAACGTTGCTGACGCTAAGGCAGTTAAGGACTATGTTGAGGATGTTCTCTCTTCATCTGTTGATTATAAGGGTGCAACTGCTTCCGCTCCTACCGGTACTCCTTCAAAGGGTGACCTTTACATTGCTTCTGGTGACTTCACTATTGATGGCAAGAATGTTGAGACCGGTGACTTCATCATTTACAATGGAACCGGTTGGGATGTCATTGAGAAGAACCTTGATGGTGCTATCACCGGTAATCTCACCGCCGGTACCGTAACTCTCGGTGACTCCACTAATAGTGTGGAATCCCTTGCTAACGGCACCAGTGGACAGGTTCTCACAATGGTTGATAACGCTGTCGCTTGGGCTAACCTCCCTAAGCTCGCCAGCGCCTCCACCGGTGAGGGTAACGTCGTAACCGACATCGCCGTGAATGACCACACCATCACCTTCGCGAAGAATTTCACCGCCGCGACCAACGCTGACCTTGAGATTGTCTCCGGTATCGTTGACACATTCTCCGCCGCGACTGAGAGTAAGATTAACGCCCTTTCAGCTGGCACAATCTCCCTCGTGGCTGCTTCCGCCGCCAGCGTCTTCTCATCAGCGAAGACCTACACCGACGAGCAGATTGACGAGGTCTACGCTTCCGCAGTTTCTTATACTGACAGCGCAATCACCTATGCAATTGAAGGACTCGACTCAACCGGAAGTGTCTCAACCACTGGTCACTATCTGACATCCGTAACCATTACTGATGGTAAGATTACTGCTGTTGGTGAGGAGGAAGTTCCTGCCGCTACTCCTGTTACAACTGTTGCTGGAACTACCGGTGATACTGCCGCTGCCGTTCTTAGCGGAATCGTAACCGGCGGAACTGACGGACACCAGCTCACACTTAACATGACCAACAAGGTGTTCAGCGCGACGACCGCTGATTCCGCGATAACCTCACAGTCAGCCCAGACCTCAGTGTCCGCAAACATGGCTTACGAGCTTTCAAGCGCGGCTACCATTTCAAGCGGACAGGTAAGAGACCTTGAAAATGTCATCAAGAGCATTAAGGTTAATAGTGCAATAACCGCTGAGTCAGCTAGCACTTCCGTATCCGCCACTGTCGCCACTGACGCCGTTCACGCGAGCGCGGCCACCAAGGTTGACAGTGCCCTCACAATGACTGACGGTGCTAACACCCAGACCTATGATGGTTCCGCGGCTAAGACACTCACCTTCGGCACTACGGGTGAGGCTGGTCTTAAATCAATGTCCATGACCGATGCTGGTGTTGTTGACGTTGACGTTATTGACTGCGGTGAGTATTAGGATTTATCAGCAGTTTGTTTATTGACGTGAAAGTTTGAATAGGCCCACGGCCCGTAAAAAGGCCGTGGGAAATAAAAACAAAAAGGATTTTAAGAGATGAAAAGAGATAATAGACAAATACTTGTAAACCCGCACTCCAGTCAGGAGAAAGTGCCCGCTGGAGTATTGAATCTCGGTGAAATCGGTGTACAGCACAATAGTGTCAAGGACGCCGCGCTGTATGTTGAGACCGACGCCGACAGCGAGAGTGCGAATACCGTCGCCAAGTTCATCACTGAGGAGGCCATCAACGAGAAAATTGAGAACGCGGTGGACCTTCTCCAGCCCCAGATTGACAGCCTTAACGAGGAGATTGGGCTTCCCCATGACCCCGAGGCCTGGAACAGCGGACTGTCCGTATGGCAGGCGATTGAGCAGACCTATGAGGAAATGACCGCCGGAACAGCCGCGGCCAGCACGAAACTCTTTATTGACGAGGCTGAGGGACATGACGAGAAGTACCTGAAACTCAGGTCAGTTAAAGACGACGAGTCTTCTGCGGTCAGCTACTACATCAAGAGTGAGGGTATCGGCGAGGCCATCGAGTCCGCCTACACCATCGTCAATGAGAAAGTTGACGCGCTCTCCTCAGCGACCGTCTCCGAGATTGAGAAGGTCAACGAGAAGGTTGAGGAGCTCTCAGCCGCGACAAAGGACGTCCTTGAGTCGCTTGACTTCACCGGCGTGACCCAGGAGGGTAAGCCGATTGTCAACGTGACACAGGAGGATGGTCTCATCAACGCCGAGGCCGGGAACATCAGCGCCGAGTTCGTTGAGATTAACGAGTCCGGTGACACCCTTGACGAGGCTCTCGAGTATATCCTTGAGAACATTGAGGCCAACAAGATTGAGAGTGAGGACGGCTCCATCGTCGTCACGCCCAGCCTTGACGGCACGACCGTTAAGGTCAACCTTGATGAGGCCACCATCGTGCTTAACGACAACAATGAGCTCGTGGCTGACCTCAAGCTCTCCGCAATCACCCCGAGCAGTGTCAACGTGAAAGAGGAGTTCGCCCTCATTGACCATCTCGGCCGCCAGCTCGGCGACACCGTCAAGGTCTACAAGGACAGCTCGCTTTACAAGGCGGAACTCGGCCATGTTGATGACACGCTTTCAGACCCGACCGACCCCGAGAGCCTCGTATCAGGTTCCGGCGACACCGCGCTTGACCTCATCTACCACAAGGAGGACGGCACCTATGAGCTTGTCACTATAGATGTCAACGACTTCCTCGAGGAGAGCGAGTTCAAGGACGGTCTTGTGGTTGACAACCACGTGGTCAAGGTGAGGGTTGACGAGGACAGCGAGGAGGTTGTCGTCGGTGATAGCGGCGAGACCGCGCCTGTTCTCTCGGTAAGTGAGAGCGGTGTCAAAATCGCCAACATCCAGAAGGCCATCGACTACGCCGTGTCCGAGCTCGCCGGCAGCATTGACGCCGACGTGACCGACGCATCAGCTGACGGGCATGTCGCCGTTGAGGTTGTTCAGGAGAACACCGAGCTCACGCAAGTCATTGTTTCCACTGACGATATCGCCAGCGAGAAGGAGCTTGACACTGTTGAGGAGTCTGTCGGTCTTAACGAGGACGGCACGTTCACACCTGACAGCAGCAGCACCTTCGCCTCAGCCGCGACCAGCGTGAGGAACGAGATAAAGCTCATTGACCAGGCCCTCAAGGAGGTCGCCGAGAAACTGAACGCGGCGGCCGTTGAGAAGGGCGCGGAGTCCGTTGAGAATTTCGTGAAACTTGACGTGGCCGATGACGGTGAGGGTTTGACCGCCGTCACCATCAATGACGCCGACCTCAAGGAGGCCATTGATTTCATCCATGATGACATCACCACGGAGATTGCCGCCCGCGAGGAGGGTGACGCTGAACTTCTTGGCACTTCCGCTTCCACCTCTGGTGAAACATCAATCTGGGGTGTTAAGAACCTCCTTGAGCAACTCACTGAAAATCTTAACGATAATGCCGTACAGGACGCTGAATTCACTGTCTTAACCGCTGATGACAGGGATGCGGCTCACTGCAACGCCGGACTTAAGATTGCTGAAAACGGTGAGAATGGAAAGAAAATCCAACTTGACCTCACCCTTCTCAAAATTGACTGCGGAGAATATTAATAGATGCCGTATACATGAAGAAAGGAGACCCGAAAAGGTCTCCTTTTTTATTCTCCTCGTCAGCGTCCGGACCTTCCGCGGGTCCCGCTTCTCGCCCCGGAGCTTCCCGTGGCTGACCTTGACGGCCCGCCTCCCGGGTTGCCCGCTGACGGTCTCGCCGACCTGTCCGCCGGGCTTGTCCTGGCCCTGTCGGAGGCTCTCGGTCCCGGCATGGGGTCCTTCCTCGGCGGCGCGGGCTTCGCGTGGTGATGCCCGGGCGGTGGCAGCGGCGACGGCCTGTAATACCAGTGGTAATGCGGGTAATAGTAACGGTAGTAGGGCGTGACATAATGTCCCGAGCCATAATAGAAATAATCGTCATATAGCCTGAACGACACGCCGCATGATGACACCAGCAGCGCGGTGATGATGATTAGGAACAACTTTTTCATGGCTTCTCCTTTTCCGATAATTATCCTTTTCCCCGGAAAATTCTCCGGAGGTTCTCTTTCCATACCGCCAGCCTCTTCCTTCTCGCGTACCTTCTCGCTATCTTGCGGTCCCTGGACTTGTCGGGACGCTCAAGGGTCTCCTCCATGTCCCTGCCGAGGCCGCCGAGGAGTTTCCTCTCAAAACCGGTCTTCCCGGCCTCCTGCATCGCCTCGCCGTTCCTCAGGTCCCGCCTGATACCGGCCACCTCCTTGCCCGTCAGGAAATCCATGGTCAATCCTCCCTCTCAATGGTGACCCTCACGCGGTCGCCGTCCCTGAGACCGAGCTCCCTGACCACCTTCCCAACGTCGAGGCCGCACCCGTCATCAATGTCAAGATACCCGAACGAGTATTCCCCGTTGTGTTTGAGATAGATGACGTCATCGGTGAAAGAGACGCTCCCGGACGTGCCGGTTATGTCGTCAACCTCAATGTTGTCCGGGTCCTCCTCCTCAACAATCTCGGACGTCGTGTCGGCCTTCTCGGCCTCGTTCTCAAACCACTCCTCAACATGGTGAACCAGCCACACGATTCCGGTGGTGAAACAGCAGTCAAGCAACAGGGCCAGCCACCAGTAACCGGTGCCCGCCAATATGATGTTGAACGGGGTTATCGCGATACCCGGCAAGAGGAACCAGTCAATAAGGGACATGACCCACCCGAAATTCGCCGGGAAACACATCATGCAGGTGAAAAGCTGCCCGAAATGCTCCCCTATCGCGGCGCTTATGTTCCGGATATGCTCAAAAATCCGGAAGGGGCCGCTCCCGAAGACCATCATGTTTGAGAGCCCGTACGCCACAAGGCAGTAGCAAAATATCATTAACCCGTTTCCCATAACCTATTCAGTCTCATTCCCGTTATTCTCAAGCTCCTTCTCGGCCACCTCCTCAACGGCCTGCCTCTTCCTTGACACGTCCTTCCTCTGCTTGGGGAAGGTGAACTCCAGGGTCCTCAGCCTCTTGATTGAGTTCCCCTCGTCGCCGAATATCTCCTTAAGCTCGTTAATCTTC